>Ga0206997_10116_pt1 | contig 23241 bp, 19 predicted proteins | sample Alteio_BWMinCont_3_FD_153478 | JGI IMG/M metagenome (GOLD analysis project Ga0206997, IMG submission 153478) | Enriched cells from forest soil in Barre Woods Harvard Forest LTER site, Petersham, Massachusetts, United States -... | ecosystem: Environmental > Terrestrial > Soil > Temperate forest >...
TTATCACAAATCTCATTCCAGGTTTCGCCAATAAACTGCTGGTGTTTTATATCTCTATCAAAAAAAGTAACAACTCGTTGGTTAGAGTTATTGATAAGCTGCAGTTCTTCATCACAATAATCTCTGATACCAACCTGCACTAATTTTTTTACCTCTTTTATTTTTAGTGCATTAAACATAATTGAGGCATGAGAAAACTCAAAACCCTCGTAAGCATTCCGTAAATCGGCATGGGCATCAATTTGCAAAATTCCAAAATCACCGAATTTTTCGGCCAAAGCTTGCATCATACCCAATGGCGTAGAATGGTCGCCCCCCAATAAACCAACCGTTTTATTTTGATTAAGAAAATGAAGGCAACGTTTTTTTACCCACCCATTCATTACACGACATTCGGCATTTACTTCATCAATGGTTTCTTGTAATGCGGGATTGCTTTGTATAGTTTCTCCTTCCGATAAAAGGTTAATGTATTCTTCCGCTTTTTCTCTAAGTGTATAGCTTTTAAAGCTTATCTTTTCTTCTATGTCATCAAAAAAGATTCCCATTTTCCAGGCATTTGGTACAATAGGATCATATAAATCAACCTGATAAGAAGCCTCTAAAATAGCACTTGGTCCTTCGGCAGTACCACCTCTATAACTAACGGTAACTTCCCAAGGCACAGGTATAATTTGTATTTCGCATTCATCTTGTGTAAAAGGTAAGCCATACATGCCTGCATTTGTATTCCCAATATCATTAGGATTAAAATTTTTTATTTTCTCCAATTTCATCATGGCGGCAAAACTACAAAGTTTAGCCGAAAAAGTAAGAAAGTAATTATGTGTTATAGCTACGAGTTATGCCCAATTAACCCCTTTTTTTAACAACGAAAGTGTTTTTTCTTCTTCGCTATTTGGTTGGGGTTTAAAATTATAATGCCAGGCAGCAAGCGGCGGCAAACTCATTAAAATAGACTCTATGCGTCCGTTGGTTTCTAAACCAAATTTAGTACCTTTATCATACACCAAATTAAACTCAGCATAGCGGCTACGCCTCATTAATTGCCATTGGGTTTCATTTTCGGTAAACGAAAGATTTTTATTTCTATTTATTAATTCAATATAAATGGGTGCAAAAGCAGAACCAACATCTTTCCAAAATGCAAGATTTTTTTCAAAACTCATTTCTTCCGATTGATTTAACCTATCAAAGAAAATGCCTCCAATGCCACGTGTTTCGTTACGATGCGTAATAAAAAAATAATCATCGGCCCATTTTTTAAAATCGGTATAATAATGTGTGTTATGCTTATCACAAACTTTTTTTAATGACTGATGGAAAAATTTAGCGTCATTTTCATTTACATAATGTGGCGTTAAGTCAATCCCTCCCCCTAACCAATGTACACCATTACTCATTTCGAAATAACGTATATTCATGTGAATGATAGGAACCATAGGGCTTTTAGGATGTATAACAATTGATACACCGGTAGCATAAAAAGTAAGATTAGCGGCTTTTTCTTTTTGAGTAGAGTGCTCTTTTTCATTAAATAAAAATGCAGGTGCATCACCATGGACGGCAGAAAAATTTACGCCACCTTTTTCAATAACTGAGCCATTTTGAATAACACGGCTAACTCCGCCACCACCTTCCGGTCGTTGCCATTTTTCAATTGCAAATAATGAAGTACCATCGGCTTTTTCAAGTTCAGTACAAATATGCTGCTGCAAATTCTGAAGCCATTGGGCTATCTCTTCTCTGTTTGGCATTAGTTTACTTTTTTCAACTTATAGTCGCTATAACGAATTATTTGCACCGATTGGTTTTCGAAACCAGTACTGTTATTAGGATGGGTAAAATTAAAATTAACGCAAGTTCCTTTTTTAGGTAAATCGTCTAACACCACACTAAATGCGGGTCCCATTTGTTTTAATAAACCAAAATAATACAGACCGGCATCCGCTACCAAATAATAATAGTCTTCTGCATTAGTATTATTTTTTTGAAGATAAGCAGCATTTAATTTTTGCACAAAAAATTTTTCTTCATCTACAAAATAAGGAGCCGCACAAATAAAACTAAATTTATTAAAGTACTCTAAATCTAAGTTATCATAACTAAGCCATTTACGCAAACCAACAACACGCAGATTCTCTTTCTTATCAGAAAAAATATTTAACTGCGTCAAAAAATCAGAAACAAATGCTTCGCTTTCGGTAAGCACTATATAATAGTTTATTTTATCAGCTTTGTATGCAGCCTTAGCCCCTGTAATTCCTTTTGCTTCAGTTAAAGTATCTTTTACTTTTTGGTTATAATAGCTTTTAAATGATTTGATGTTTTGTAAATCTTTTATATTACCATTGTTTACCAAAACGATGTTTTGTTTACTAAGAGAATCTACGCAATAATCTGCTAACCCCTGCAACAATGTGTTGTTTGAAGGAATTAATTTACTGGTAAAAACATTATCAAACAACACTTTATTTTGTTGCGTTAACGGCGATACACATGGTATTTGGTATTTTTTAGCTTCGGCAGCCACTATTTTAAAAGGAGAGTTATATAATGGGCCAATAATTAAATCAAGGTTTTTAAACTCATCTGTTTTAATAAGCTTTACAATAACTAAGGAGTCTATATCGCCAGAGTCATATAATTTAAAATCTATTGAAAAATCATCTGTTTTTAATGAATCAGCCGCTTGTTTTAAACCATCATATATATCTAAAGCCAGTTGTTGCGATTCCGGAAAATCTTGTTTATTCATGATAAGCTCATCTATATTCAACTGGTCTAAGCCTTCAAAATGAAATGGTAAAAATAAGCCTACATTGTATTTATTTTTTTTAGGTTTATTTACTAATTCCACAGGAGTTTCGGTCTCTGTTTCAGTTTTTTTAGAAGTAGTGGTTACCGTGTTAGTTGATGCCTTTGAAGTGCTAACTGTATTAGTTTGTGCTATTTTAGTAGTACTTTCTTTCTCTTTGATTTTTAGAACTGAATTTTCTTTTAAACCGCCTTTTACACTTGGATTTAGCTGTGTTAACTGTTGCTCGGTAATTTTATATTTATTACAAATGCTATAAACGGTTTCACCTTTACTTACTTTATGAGTAAGATAATTTTCATAATCTTTTAAGGTAGGCTGGCTTTGCTCTTTTGGTTTTTCAGCAGGAATTTTTAATTCTTGCCCGGCTTTAATTCCATCAATTGCTTCAGGGTTTTCTACAATAAGCGTATTTAAATCTAAACCATAAATTTTAGCTATCCCATATAAACTTTGCCCTTTTTCTACTTTATGGATATAATATTTTTTTCCGTTTATAACCTGTGTATTTTTACTTATACCACTAACTTGCCCATAAAAATTGACGGTTATAGCTAAACAAAAAATTACTATTATAGAACGAAATAACTTCACCATAAAATTACTTACTCATTTTTTCAGCTAAAAGAATAGCGTTGTATAAATTTACCACGCCCCCGGTAGTCGACAAATCACTAAATTTCACCAGTACTTTATCGCCTGGTTTAGTAACCTTTTGACTTTTATAATCTTTATCAACCGATTTTTCTAAAATTTTCTTTACCTGTTTTGCCGTTAAATTTGGATAATACGAACGGATAACTGCTGCCACACCTGCAGTAACCGGGCTCGCCATACTGGTACCACTTTCGTTAAGATAACCACCCCCGCTTTTTGTAGAATAAATATCAACTCCCGGCGCAAATAAATCTACCGTTTTTTTACCATAGTTTGAAAAACTGGCTGGCAAATTTATACCCTGTTGCCAGCTTAGAGCTCCTACATCTACCCAATTTTTAGCTTTTTTGCCATCAGCATATTTTTTACATGGATATGATATAACTTTATCTATATCAACACCATCATTGCCTGCTGCATGTACTAATAAAACATCTTTACTTTCAGCATATTTTACAGCTTTATCAACAGCTGCTTTATCATATGGGTAACCTTTACCAAAACTCATATTAATAACTTTAGCACCATTATCAACCGCATAAATAATAGCGTTAGCTATATCTTTATCTCGTTCATCTCCATCGGGTACAGCACGTACTGACATAATTCGTACATTATCTGCCACTCCTTTTATGCCTTTATCATTAGTACGGTTTGCCGCAATTATACCTGCTACATGCGTGCCATGTAAACTACCTGGTCCGTTGCAATCATTATTACCATAATATTTCTCGGCAGAGTTTTTATAATCATCGCCTACAATGCCTCGAGGGTCGTAATCTAAATTGAGGTTATATTTTACCTGATCTTCAAAATGGTCTTGAGCTTCATCTATTTGCTTTAAAATATAATCAACTGTAAGGGTGGTATCTTTAGATAGAATCATTTGCGCATAACCAATTAAGCCTTCTTCTTTCTTATCTTTTGCCTTATACTGTTTAAGTTGCTGTACTTTTACACTATCAACATTTAATTGATCTTTAACTTCTAAATTAATATTAGTAAACATTTCATTTACAAAAGTTATTTGAGTAAGCTCTTGTTGGGCTTCGTTTAACTTTTTTTCATAATCAGCTTTTACATCGGTATATAGTTTGTACTCTTTTTTATCTGCTGATGCAATGATTTTCTCATCTTTGCCATCATACTTCTTTTTTAAATCTCTGTAAACACGCGTAAGCTCCAAAGCTTCTTTTTCCACATTTTTACCATCTTTTCCCCCTAAAAAATTCCAACCATGTATATCATCAATGTACCCATTTTTATCGTCATCAATGCCATTTCCTGCAATTTCTTTGGGGTTAACCCACATTACCTCTTTTAAATCTTCGTGGTTAAAATCAACTCCACTATCAATAACGCCTACAATAACTGTAGTACTTTTTTTACCTTTAAGTAACTCGTTATAAGTTCGTTCGGTACTAACACCATTTACTTTATTGGTGTATGGATCAAGATTAAACCAATTATCAGCAGCTTTAGTTGTATCTGTAATAACTTGTGCATAGGTGGTAACCGAAAAAGCAGCAAGAGCCCATAAAAAATGTTTACGCATGATTTAAAATTAAGTCGTAAAAGTATAAGAAATTGTTCAATATTTTATCACAAATAAATGACATTCAAAAGCCATAAAATTTTATATCTTTAGCGTCACTTTTATGTCCTTAAAACAGTTTATAGTTTTTCTTTCCCTGATATTTGTGTCAGTATCTAACTCGTTTGCACAAGCTAAACCAAAAGGTAAATGGGAACCGGAAGATGCCGATGAGCATTTTAAAAATCAAAACTTTATGATGGCTTTACCCATGTATAAAGAATTGGTTAAACGTGAGCCGGAAGATTTACAATATAACTATAGGTTAGCTTATTGTTACATGCATACTACCATTGATAAAACGGCTGCTATACCTTTTTTAGAAAAAGCCTCTAAAAACCCTAAATGCACACCCGATACCTGGTTATGGCTTGGAAAATCGTACCACCTTGCTAATAAATTTAAGGAAGCTATTGGAGCTTATTCAAAATACAAAGAGCTTGTGATAAAAAACAAAGAAGAAGCCGATAAGGTTGATCATTATATTGAGCAATGTGGTAATGCCCAGGAATTAATTAAACACCGCATAAACATTACATTTACCAATGCAGGACCTGATGTAAATACAGAGTTCCCCGATTATTATCCATGGGTAACTTCTGATGAGCAAACACTATTTTTTACATCGCGCAGAAAAGGTGGGCATGCTACTCAAGTAGAAGCCGATGGGTATTTTTCTTCGGATGCTTTTATCTGTACTGTGTTAGATGGAAAATGGGATAAAGCTAAAAACCTTGGCAATATGGTAAATACAGCTTTAGATGAGCAAATTGTTGGTATAAACCCGGATGGAAGTGAGTTGGTAGTTTATATAGACCACATAACCGAAATTGAAGATTTATACAGCACACACAAAAAAAACGGTAACTATACAAAAATTGAAAAACTAAGTGAAAATGTAAATAATGCGAAAGAATATTCCGGTTCCATTTTTAACACAGATGATGGACCTATGTTATATTTTGTGCGTGAAGATAAAAACTCGCTTGGTGGGACCGATATTTATACGGCAAGGATGTTGCCAACCGGGCAGTGGGGCTTACCAAAAAATTTAGGCCCGAAAATCAACACTAAATATCGTGAAGATTTTCCGTGGTTATCAGCCGATGGAAAAACACTTTACTTTTCATCTGAAGGACATAGTAGTATGGGTGGATTTGATTTATTTAAATGCCTTTGGGATGAAATTGATAATGAATGGACTACACCAATTAATTTAGGGTATCCTTTAAATACATCAGATGATGAACGACAGATATCTATTTTACCTGATAACCGGGCAGGATACACCAGTGCTTTGCGCCCGGGTGGTTTTGGTGATTTAGATATCTATCGTGTTAAGTTTGAAGAAAACGAGCAACGCTATAGTGTATATCGTGGTAAAATAACGCGAAGCGATTCTGCTAACACAAAAGATTTAGATATAAATATATCTGCCGTAAACAAAAAGACTAATGATGAAATAACCTTTGTTCCAAATAAAACATCGGGTAAATATATTATGGCTATGCTACCAGGCACCTATAAAATTACCATAAGCGCCCCCGGTTATACTGATTATACTGAAAATTTAGTGGTTTTTGAGTTTGGTGTTGCTAAACCAGAAACATTAAAAAATTACGTACTAATGAAAAAGTAGATTAGTTCTATTTTAAAGAGTACAAACTACCACCTTTTTCAAACAATTTATCTACACGATTTTCAATAGCAGCATCTTTTACTAAAGGCGGTGCATGATGTGGTTTTATACGGGCATCAATTATTAATGGCCCTTTGCAACCCCAATGTTTATTTTCGATAAAACTGTTAATGCCATATATATCATGTGATGGGTTACTACGGGTAAACGTTACCCATAAAAAGTTGTTTAGCTGCTGTGCTACAAAATCAGAATCATCACAAACAATAATTAAAGCAAGTCCTTTCAGCTCCTCTGATTTTAGCTGATTATTCAATTCGTCCATTTCTTTTTTAGTCTCGTCATACGAAATGAATTTATTTTTTTTCAGTGCAATTATACCGGGCATTACTACGCTTGCTTTTTCATTTTTTAAACAAGTAGGAATTTCTTTACATAATTTACGCAAAGGTTCGCCGTAAGCTGCTAAAACCACTTTACTGCCGCTATTTAGTCCGGTACCCGAATAATCTAACGTATCTATACTTGTTTTGGTTTGAAAATGTATATCTCTTGTAAAATCAATTCGTTCTAAACAATACGTAAAAAATTCTTCTATCTTATTTACAGATAGTTTGTTGCTATCATCAGCCGTAATAAAAAGGAATTTAGCCAAACTTAATTGTCCTGTACCCAAAATACGGTTAGATATAGTAAGTAACTCTGTTGGTTTTTTCTCTTTTAAATAAGGAGTATAACGCTCGCTACCAATAGCCAGTAGCAATGGGTGCACTCCTGCAGCATCAACAGCGTTTAAAGCTTTTAGCCCCGGAATTTCATGCGATAATGCACTACCCGTAAGTTCATGAATTAAGTCACCAAAAGCGGTATCTTCTTGCGGAGGTCGACCAACAACGGTAAATGGCCAAATAGCATTTTGTTTTTTAGCAAAAACCTTATGCACCCGCATTACAGGGAAATCGTGTTTTAAACTATAATAACCCAAGTGATCGCCAAAAGGGCCTTCAGATTTATTTTCATTAGGGTAAACTTCTCCTGTAATTACAAAATCAGCATCTAACGAAATACAATATCCATTATGATAGGTATAACGAAATCTTCTCCCACCTAATGCGCCTGCAAAATTAAGCTCGCTTAACCCCTCGGGTAAAGGCATAACTGCTGCAAGAGAATGTGATGGCGGTCCGCCAACAAACACAGAAACTTTTAGCGGCATATTTTTGTTATTTGCCTTGGTTTGATGCACTCCTATACCCCTGTGTAATTGGTAATGTAAACCGATTTCTTTATTTAACTGGTAATTATTGCCTGATAATTGTATACGATACATGCCTAAATTAGAATTTACAACTCCCGGCATATCCACATCTTCACTATAAACTTGTGGCAGCGTAACAAATGCGCCACCATCCATTGGCCAGTGTTTTATTAAAGGAAGTTTATCTATACTAATTTCATCAAAATCACTATAAACATTTGTAGTTATTTTTTTAGGAAGAGAGCTTATGGCAGATTTAGCCAAACTCAAATACTTAAAAGGGTGTTTCAACACCTTGGCAGGGTTATTTTTTATTTCTACCAACTTTTGAATATCAGTAAAATGCGCCCTGAAAATAAATTTACTACGCTCTAAAGTGCCAAATATATTAGATACGGCTTGATAATTACAACCCTTTATCTTTTCAAACAAAATAGCCTTACCCCCAGCCTCATGTATACGGAGGTGTATAGAAGCCATTTCTAAATCAGGATCAACCTCTTCTTTAATTCTAATTAATTGTCCATTTTTTTCTAAATCAACAATACAATCATGCAAGTTTTTATACACCATAATTGTTACAAAAGTAATGGTAAAAGCGATTGAATTTTTGTTTTGATTTAGTTACATTTGCTCCTACTAACATTTTACTGTATGAAAAACTGGACGAAAGCCGAAATATTAGACGTTTATAACAAACCCTTACTTGAATTAGTGTATGAAGCAGCTACTGCACACCGTCAATTTCATAAAGCAGGCGAGGTACAAATAAGCTCGTTATTATCCATAAAAACAGGTGGTTGCAGCGAAGATTGCGCTTATTGCCCGCAAGCAGCACGTTATCATACCGATATTAAAGTGCATAAATTAATGAGCATTGAAGAAGTTAATACAGCCTCGGAAAGAGCAAAAAATGCCGGTGCATCGCGTATGTGTTTAGGTGCTGCATGGCGCGAAGTACGTGATAACAAAGATTTTGATAAGGTTTTAGAGATGGTAAAAACCATTAACGCTAAAGAAATGGAAGTTTGTTGTACGCTTGGCATGCTTACCGAAGAGCAAGCTAAAAAATTAGCTGATGCAGGCTTATACGCATACAACCACAACATAGATACATCGGAAGAGTTTTATGGTGATGTTATTACAACTCGTACCTACGAGGACAGATTAAACACTATTAAAAATGTTCGAAAAGCAGGAATGACTGTATGTTCGGGTGGAATTATTGGTATGGGTGAAAGCGTTGAAGATAGAATTGGCATGTTATTTACCTTAACTAACTTAACTCCTCAACCAGAATCGGTGCCAATTAATGGCTTAGTACCAGTTGAAGGAACTCCACTTGAAAAGCAAGAAATAGTACCTGTTTGGGATATGGTGCGCATGATTGCTACTACACGTATTGTAATGCCACATACTTCGGTGCGTTTATCAGCGGGAAGATTAAGTATGAGCATGGAAGCGCAAGCACTTTGCTTTATGGCCGGTGCAAGCTCTATTTTTGCCGGAGATAAACTGTTAACTACTCCAAATCCTGCATTTAATGAGGATATGGATATGTTTAACATACTTGGTTTAACACCCAAAGCCGCTTTTTCTGAAAAGAAAGTAATGGCTTAATAATAGGTAATGAGTCAGTTTCCTAAAAAACTTTTATCATTATTAGATAAAAGAAAAGCTGAAAACAATTTCCGTACACTTACTTTACCCGCTAAAAGTTTAATTGATTTTAGCAGTAACGATTATTTAGGGTTTGCTAAAAATGCCGAATTAAAAACCCTGAAAGATTCTATTATTAAACAATATCAAATTCAGCAACAAGGTTCTACAGGTTCAAGACTTATTACTGGTAACAGTCAAATTCATATAGATTGTGAAGAGCAAATAGCTACTTTCCATAATGAAGAAAAGGCTCTCCTATTTAATTCGGGTTATGACGCCAACGTAGGAGTTTTATCATCTGTTCTGCAGCGTGGTGATGTTGTATTGTATGACGAATTATGCCACGCATCAATTATAGATGGTATACGTTTAAGTTTTGCAACTGCTTATAAATTTAAACACAATGATGTTTCACATCTAAAAGAATTACTGGATAAAAATAAAACAGCAGAAAATATTTATGTAGTAACTGAATCTGTCTTCTCAATGGATGGAGATTGTGCCTTGCTAAAAGAAATTTCCACTATATGTAAAGCCCAAAATGCTTATTTAATAACTGACGAGGCCCATGCCATAGGCATATATGGAGAACAAGGTAGGGGGTTATGTAATGAGTTAGGCATTGAACAAGATTGCTTTGCCCGCATTTATACTTTTGGTAAAGCCATGGGAGTGCATGGCGCAGCGGTTGTTGGAAGTAACGACTTATACGATTATTTAGTGAATTTTTCGCGCCCGCTTATTTACACAACAGCTTTACCTGCTTCGAGTGTAGCTTTAATAATGGCTTCGTATAGTTTACTTCAAAGTACAAATCAAATAAAAACGGTGCAAGAAAATATTTCTTTGTTTAATGAACTAACCTTTAAACTTAAAAACAAAATAAGCAGCACAAGTGCTATACATTGTTTTTTAATTGCCGGAAATGAAAATGCTATTAACGCATCAACTAAACTTAAAGGTAAAGGGTTTGATGTACGTGCTATAAAAAATCCAACCGTAAAAATCGGTACAGAGAGGTTAAGAATATGTTTACATGCAACAAACACGAACCAAGAACTTCAGCAATTATCAGAAGCTTTGTATAAAATAGTTGAGAAGGAACTATTTGCCTAATTAAAATAGGTCTTTAATAAATAGGTATACGATTGATGCAAATAAGCAACTGTTTTTCTCGATTTAAAAACACCGGTAGTGGCGTGTTCATTATGTTCCACCTGTAATAATGGCTCATATGCCATCTTTAAGTTTAGTTTTCTTACTTGTTCTGCAACAAACAGCTCCTCTCCAAATAATACAGAAGGGTAATTTATAGTTCCCCCTCTTTCAAAAAAGGTTTTATTAAAAATCATAAAAGAACCATGTATCGCATAGGGGTTTGCAACTAAAATTTGGGAAGCATTTTGCCTTCCCACTAATTTAGTTTTCAATAAATGGTATACTGTAAACAGGTTATATAACATATAGGAAGAAGAAACAAAATGCAGGAATTTCAACTTACCCTTTGCAATTCTATTAACAATATATGGGTTTTGATAATAATTTAAAAGATTGGAATGTATGGAAGGGCCAAGCACATCAAAATTTTGCGTATTTAGTTTTTGTTGTAATATCTCTAAAAAATTAACTTGTAAAACAATATCTGTATTGCAAACAATAGTAGCATCAGGATACGCTTTATGTTTATTTAAGTAGTTAGTTAAACCTAAGTTTGCTGCACCAAAATAACCAAGATTATTTTCAGATTTCCCTAAAAAAACATTCGAGTATTTATTTTCAATTTCACTCAATAAAGAAGTCTCCTTGCTTCCGTTATCTGTAATTACTATATCAATAAAATTATTTACCTCGGGCTGCAATTGCTCACTAATGAAGCTACTAACTTCATTTTCATTAAAGTAGTTTACTAATAGAAATAATATTTTAGATTGATTAGTCAAACAGTCTTAATTTATAGATTCATCGTCTGCTGTGCTTGCCAAAATATTTGTGCTGGTATCGCCTCTTAATCTTCTCCTGATAATAATTAGCTTATGAAAAAGAGCCGTAAGTAACTTACTTCTCTTCCCTAATTGATAAAAAAACAGCACAATACTATACAAATAAAGGTCTAAATTACTCGAACGTTTAAAATCTTTTATAGCTAAATCAAAATCGATGAGGGGTATATTTTTGTTTACTTCTTTTATCAATTTTATGTACACATTTTGATTAAGCTTAAAATTCATACGTAACATAGACAGATACTCGCCTTTACGGTACGACCTGAAAATTATCTTCTTTTTTATCATCGGGAGTCCTTCACTGATAAACTCTTCAATTACTAAAAAAGATGGGTTTTGCGCAGCAATGTCTTTCTTACTTGTAAACATAGCCGCTACTTTTAACCCTTGTTTTCGAAGATTAGCACTTAAACCAATTTCGTAAGTGTAGATTACTTTTTTATAGTCGCTAATAAGTCCGTGTTCCATAAAATAATCGTACACAGGTTTAATGGCATTTTTATTAATTACAATAAAGTACGATTGCACATGTAAAGCAACACTTTTAGAAGATACTAAGCCACAATAATCAAAATCATTACTATCTACCCATTTAAAAACATTGGTAAGTGGCTTAAATAAAACACACGAATCGTTTACTAAAGCTACCCTATCATAGTTTAAAGAAGGATACTCTTTAAAAGCTTTGTACCACATACCGAAATCAAAACCTTCGTTTGATACAAATTTTAAGGTTATATTTTTTTGTTTTAAATAAGTTAGCTCTGTTTCTTTTAATTGTTTTTCGTTGGTAAGAAAAATAATTTCAGAAAAGTGTTTCTCCAGTTCCTCTAAATAAAATTTTACATAATAGGGTATAAAATCTTGGGTAAAATAACTACTATAAAAACAAATAGACTTCATATCAATTTTGATTTTTTATATCTGTTTTTAATCTTGTAAAGTAAACTAAAAACTTTAAAGTAGCGTATAAAGAGTAGTATCTTCTAATTTTTTTTAGTTTGGGGCAACGCTCATTCAATTCTTGCATTTCTTTTAAAAGTGTAGTATTTTTTTCTTCTTTTTTTATATAAGATTCCGCGTTATATAAAACATACAATAGGCTATACTTTAATTTAAGTAAGTCTACTCTACTACAATACTTCCTAAAATCAATGTATAAAAAATCGTATAACAATAAATATATAATCTGTATTCTATCGCCAAAAACAGATGCAAAATATTTTTCCGAATTATTTTTTTGCGTAGTTGACTTTTCATGAATCCTGAATTTTACTAATTTATCAGGTACATATGCAAAACCACCGTTAACACCTACTCTTAAACAATATTCTATATCGCATAATTGAGTTATTTTAGGATTAAAAGCGCCTACTTTATTTACAATTGCTTTTTTTAACATTATTGATGTTGGTTCACCAATAAAATTAGAAGGGAAGTAACGTCTTATTAATTCGGCTAAATGTTGCACTGAAACATATTTTATGCCTTCACCCCCTATAAGCTGATAAAGCCTTAGCAATTTACTGTACAAATTTTTAATATCAGCGCTCACATTTTCCTCAAATATATACTCTCTTTCGCAAACAATCATTTGTGTATTGCTATTGCTTGCTTTAAGCATACTTTCTAAACAAGTTGGCAAAATAATGTCATCTTGAAAAACGAACTTTATCCACTCTCCCTTAGCTAACTCCATACAACGATTCCAGTTACCAACTAATCCTAAATTCTTTTCGTTTATAATTAATCTGATTCTCGAATCTTTTTTTTGGAAAGTTTTAATAATTCCGGTTGTATTGTCTATAGAACAATCATCGCAAATCAGTATTTCAAAATCGGTGTACGTTTGTTGACATACCGATTGCAAGCAAGCGTTTAAATAAGCTTCTCCATTATAAGTTGGAATGCAAACACTTACAAGCATATTTAAATAGCTAATTTTTCAAATGAACTAAAAGTCTCCATTGTATGCAAAGAAGGAGTACCATTTCCACGTCCACGGTTTATTTTATCCAAATACTCCGTCTTACTCCGAGTAATATTATGCCTAATAAACGCTATATCAGAAGAATGTTTAAACAACGGCCCATTTATTAATTGTTTATGTTCATTTACTGTTACAATAGAAAATTTATAAGGATCGGGCGGAGGGTATTTGATATAACGTGGTTTTACAAAGGATTTAATATGCTGATTTATTTGATCGGTTAAAGGGATGTGTTTATGATACTTGAACCACTCTACTCGATTCTCATATCCTGAAGAGGTGTAGCATATCCAATTTAGCCCCACCGCCAAAAAACTTTTATAATATCCTAAAAATTCTTGAACAGTTTTATGTTTTTTAAGAATTAAAAATTCATCTGTATCAATAAAAAGTATCCAATCGTATTGTTTATTTTTTTGACAACAGTCAAAATAAGCTCTGTTTTGTTTTCCTAATTTATCGTCTTTCCAAACTATTACAGTACAGTCGGGTTGTTTATCTATGGTTTTAGAAATTGGTATTCTACTATTATTATCATATATAAAAAAATGATTAAAGCCAAGATCTCTATGATAATCTATCCACTCTTTTAAATACTGATTTTCATCCTTACAAATTAAGCAGATAGCTACCTTAGCTTCTTTGTCCTTTTCTTTATAAGAAACTAAAGAATTAATTATTCTTTCTATTGCATAATTTAGAATATCGCGTACATATCTGATTTTTAAAAATCGGTAAGTGGGTTTTAGTTTATCCCGTATAGCTTTTTTTATTCGGTATTGAAAAGCAGTTAATTGCAAAGAAAGTACTCTTTTAAATTCAGGATTATACCCATCTGCTTTCAATAACTCAAAATCAAAAAGAGTATCTTTTGGGTTTGCTTTTTTTATAGCTGAAATATAATATTTAGGATTATATTTAAATCTATCCCCTCTTTTATCTTTAAAACCAAAAATTGATTTATATTCTTCGGTTGAAAAGGAATTAAATATTATTTTTTTCTTTATTAAAGGAAAACCATCTTCTATTATTTTATACGCTGCATAAACAGATGAGTTATATTTTGGCATATATTTTTCATAAGAAAACCAAGCACCTGCATTTAGCCCCATCTCTTCTAAATGCTTACATAAACCCAGTTCATATAAATTAATAACATCCTGTCGGTTAATTTGCAAGCCATGTTGTTTAAAAAACTCTAAAGTCGGTTTAATAGCCTGTTTATTTATAATTACAAAATAAGACTGAATATGGTAAACAATTTCTTCAGAATCAGTCATTCCCGCATAATCAAATTTCTGGCTATTTAACCATTTAAAATAATCATCTAATGGTTTAAATAATATGCAGGAATCGTTAATTAAAGCAACTCTATCATATTTTTCAATATCATATTTCAACATTGCTTTATACCACATACCAAAATCGTGCCCTTCATTTATTACAAAAAAGGGTTCGATTTTATTGTGTGCCAAAAATTTTAAAGAAATATCATCTATTTCTTTATCGTTAGTAATAAAAACAACTTTTGTAAAATGCCTGCTAAGTTCTTTTAAATAGAATTTAACGTAATTAGGAATTTTCTCCGAACTAAAGTAACTGCTAAAAAGGCAAACAGAATTCATTACTTCTTTATTGCGCGTTTGTGGCAATTAAATATTCATTTACTATTTCTTCTGTCTTACCAATTTTCTTTACAGTTCCATGCTCCAAATATATAGATGTTGGGCAAAGTTTTTCCATAGCCGGCATATTATGACTAACAAACAAAATGGTACGCCCTTCATCTTTACTAATAGATTCCATTTTTGCAGCCGATTTTTTTTGAAACTGCGCATCACCCACAGCTAAAACTTCATCAACAATTAAAATATCCGGCTCCATATGAACTGCCACAGAGAAGGCTAAACGAACAAACATACCAGATGAGTAACGTTTAACCGGAGTATCTAAAAATTTATCTATTTCAGAAAAAGCGACAATTTCATCAAACTTTTTTTGAATTTCTTTTCTCGTCATACCAAGTATAACACCATTTAAATAAATGTTTTCTCTGCCCGATAACTCCGGATGAAAACCGGTGCCAACTTCTAATAAACTGGCTATTTTACCCTCCATGGTTATTCGCCCTTCGGTAGGATGAACCACACGGCTTAAAATTTTTAATAAAGTAGATTTACCGGCTCCATTGCGTCCTATAATTCCTATTCTATCTCCCTGATTAATTTCAAAATTTACGTTTTTTAAAGCCCAGAATTCTTCAACAGTAGGCTTATCAACTTTATTAAATGAAAAAACATTTTTTGCTCCACGAACTATAGTATCACGTAATGTAGCATACGTCTCCGTTTTTTGATGACGTAAGCGGTATTTTTTTCCAACGTTTTCTACAGTAATAATTGCGCTCATAATAATTATATAATATCCACAAATTCTCTTTCAACTTTTCTAAAAAAAGAAATACCTAAAGCCAAAATTATTAAAGAAATACCTACTGACATACATATACCGGGTATAAATAGTTTTGCATCGTTGCCAAGTACAGCCCACCTAAAACCATCTATAACACCTGCCATAGGGTTTAAATAATAAACTAACTTCCATTTTTCGGGCACTACACTACTACTAAATCCAATAGGAGAAATAAATAAGCCTAATTGTAGTAAAAAGGGAATAATAAATTTAAAATCGCGAAAACGAACATTTAATGAAGCTATAAAAAAACCTGCACCCAAAGCAGTTGTAAATGCAACTGCCAAAAACAGTGGAAGCAATAAAATAGTCCATGCAGGTACAAATCCATAAAATAACATTAACAAACATAGTATACCTAAAGAAATAGCAAAATCAACCAGGCTTATTGAAATAGCACTAATAGGAAATATCATACGTGGAAAATAAACTTTAGTAAGTATTTCAGAATTATTTACTAAAGAGTTACTGGCATCAGAAAGAGCATTTGAAAAAAATTGCCACGGCAGTATAGCACAACACACCATAATAGCGTAAGGAGCTCCATTATCAGGCAAATGAGCTATTTTTCCAAATACAACTGTAAAAACCATAATGGTAAGTAAGGGGCGAAACGCACTCCATGCAATTCCCAAAAAAGTTTGCTTGTATCTAATAAGTATATCACGAAGTGTTAAATAATATAATAACTCACGGTAACTCCACAAATCTCGCCAATAAGCGCCACTCTCTTTTCCAGACTCTATTACAATCCTCTTTTTACTCATTTCTCTTATCTACCAAATAGGGATAAAGTTAGTATTTTTTGCTTTGCTTAAGCATAACAAAATCATTCATAAAATAACCATTACCAACCTCTAAATCATTCACTTTTTCTATTTTAAACCCAAGTTTAAAGTAGAAATTAATTGATTTAAAATTTTGCCTGTTAACATTAAGCCTGATACTATTGGGTTGGTACAGTTCGTTAAATACTTTTTTAAATACTAAAGTACCTAAACCCGCATGTTGTTTTTGTTGCAAAACATAAAATTTATGCAGCCAGAAATTTTTCTCATTATCCGAACTTATTGATATAAAGCCAATTTCTTCATTCTTATCATTTATAACCAAGTAAATTTTATGTCCCTCCTCAGCTTGTTTTTTTAATGCTTCAAAAGAATACATTTTACCCAACATAAAATCTATCTGTTGCTGACTTATTATAGTAATATAGTGTTTATCCCAAATAATGCGGGCGAGTTTTTCTACGGTAGAAAAATCTTTTTCAGTAACGAGTTTCAGCGTAAACATTATAGCTAACAAATATACAGTTAAATATGTATTTTTGAGGCATGAGCACGAGTGTTAATAATATTAACATCCTAAACCGCAGAGCTACATTTGATTATTCTTTTTCGGATAAATTTATTGCGGGCATGGTGTTAAAGGGTACAGAAATTAAATCTATAAGAGATGGCAAGGTTTCCTTAGCCGATAGTTATTGCTTTTTAAAAAATAACGAATTATTTATTAGAAACCTGCACATTACTGAGTATGAAAAAGCCTCTTTTTATAACCACGCACCTATGAGGGAGCGAAAGTTATTGTTGAATAAAATAGAGTTAAATAAAATAGAACGTAAACTTAAAGATGCCGGCACATCTATTATTGCACTTAGACTGTTTATTAGTGAGAACGGTTATGCCAAATTAGAAATTGGTGTAGGAAAAGGAAAAAAATCGTTTGATAAACGCGAGGATATTAAAAAGCGCGACATTGAAAGAGAAACCGCCAGAAAGTTTTAGCGTTTATGGATGAAAAAAAGATACACCATGCTACTATAATAGCAATGCTATTGGGTGTTATTATATCCTCAGTTCAGTTTTTGTATAACAGAAGTATTTGGCTTGATGAAGCTATGTTATCTCTTAATATAATTAGCAGAAGCTATGCTGAGCTTTTAAAGCCGCTTGACTCTATGCAAGTAGCTCCCATTGGTTTTTTACTTGTAGAAAAATTCTTTTCTACACTTATTCCAAATTCAGAATATGGATTAAGAATATTTCCTTTAGTATGCTTTTGGGCATCTATTTACCTATTCCATAAAATAATAACTATATTATTAAAAGACAGCAGGGCAGTTTTTTTAGCCGTTTTGCTATTTTGTTTAAACACCTCTCTGCTTTATTATTCGTCAGAAACAAAACAATACATTGTTGATGCTTTTATTTGTTTGTTATTGTATTACATACTTTTAAAAGAATATAAAACTAAAAACGGCCAATATATATTATTAGCTTTATTTGGAGCTTTAGGCATTTTTTTATCTAACACTTCTATTATTATTCTATTTACTATTTCGTTTTTTTTGATTGCAATACAACTAAAAAAACAAAAAATAAACCTACGCTTAGCAATTCCTTTTATAACCTGGGCAGTTGTATTTTGTTCTTATTACTTTACGTTTATTCATAATCATCCAAGTAAAAATGGCATGCTTGCATACTGGGGTAATAGCTTTATGCCGTTAAATATTTTCGAGTTGCGTTTTTGGGATTTTTGTTTTTATAAAACCAAAATGCTATTTGGCTCCTTGCTATCTTTTGGTGTATTAGGTTTATTACCTTTTTTATTTTTCATGATTAGTTTATATCAATTAATTAAACGTAAACAAAAAAAGCTATTGATTTTATTGTTACTGCCTACATTATTACAGCTTGCTCTTTCTGCGTTTAAATTATACCCGTTTGACCTACGGCTAATTTTGTACCAAACCGCTTTTTACATTATAATTATAACCCTTGGCGTAATGCAGGTATTAGAGTTGGATATTTTTAAAAAACAAAAAAAATTAGCGATTTGCATTTTTTTACTACTGCCTTTAATAACCGGAGTAGAGCTTTTTAGAAATTATCCTTTAAAAACAGAAGAACTAAAAAGCAGCATTAACTTTGTACAATTACACGCACAACCAAGTGATACTATGTATGTTTATTATGGTGCTATTCCTGCATTTAATTATTATGAAAAAATTGGCAAAATAACTTTTAAAAACCCAATTGTTTTTGGGCATGCATATAGAGGTTCAAATCAAAAATATGTAAATGAAATAAAGAATAATAAGGGTAAATTATGGGTACTTTTTTCACACATATATGACGATGAGAGTAAATACATAATTACTTCGCTTGACTCTGCTTATAAAAAAACACTTAGTTATAAAACAAAAGATTCCGAGGTTTATTTATATGAATCTTTACGAAAATAAAATTACAATTTAACACATTGCCCGGCATCCACGCCCGGATGCACCATTGGAGCATATGTACTATCTGCACGCCATTTAGCAACTTCATCTGCCCATTTAGGATAAGTATCTTTATATACATTCCTCATGCTGCGCCAATAATAAATAATATTTGCAGTTAAACATAAAATTAAAACAAGTGAAGTAATCTGTTTTAATTTAACGTTTAAAACATCTGCTTTAAAAGACTCCGATATAATTATCAATATAAATATACTACTGGGTATATAAACATATCTGGGGGAGCCTGTCATATTTAAAGAACCCAACGTTGAAAAAGTACCAACTATTAACAAGCTTATTAAAGAAATTAAGTAGTCTGTATCTTTCCTGTTTTTAAATAATAAATAAACATATAATAATGTCATTAACACTCCAAAAACAAGACCAACATAAAATCTAACCCCATCCAAATAAGAGACAGATACGTGTGGAATCATCGAAAAATTATCGATAAAAAAATGTGCTATAGTTTTGCTATAATTATGTGTAGAAAGTCGGTGATATGTATTATTAAAAAATATAGCATATAAAATTGCTATTGACTGAATACAAGCACAAATAGTTACAATGCCAGCCTGTATATATTTTTCCTTACTTTTTTCTTTGTAGGCTTTAAATAAAAAAATGGGCGTAAAAAAAAGAGAAGCCGGGCCTGTTAAAACACCAATAACCAAAAGCAGTCTAAAAAAATATTTTTGAAATTTTGATAATTCATCTGCTGGGACTATCATTATAAGGAAAGTAATTAACCCAAATATGAAATGAGAGTTAGTTGTATTTAGCCATAATTCGGGAGCCGAAACTACAATAAGTGAAAAAATGTAAATGATTTTTTTTACCGGCTTATCCCAAAATTTGTGCTTAGTAAAAATTACAATGTAGACGGCAACTAATTGAATTAAAAAACCCATATATGTAGATACAATAGCCGCATTTTCAACAGAAAATATTTTTGCTTGTATAGTGCTAACGATACTGTTAAACAAAGTAAGATAGCCTACGTGCGCTGTTATAAAAATATCATGCAACGAGTGATGGCGAGCAAACTGGTAAAAAATACAACCTTCTTCAGCCCATAAACGAGGGTGTAATAATAAAGCCGGCTCCCTGATGCTAATAAGTAGGATACTGCATAAAAGTAAAATAATACGAAAACGAGTATCATCTTTTAGTTTAGCGTTTATTGCATTAAATAACTTCATAAAGTTAAGCATAGGTGGAAGGCTCAAATATATGTATAATTTTTTTTCGCTTAAGTTTAGTTTGCCTGTTAAATCCCACTATAAATTGGTTGTAAATTCTACCTTCGTAAAATAAAATAGTAATACAAATAATGAAATACTTGCCAAAAGCCATTTTTTGCTGGAGCGGAGGAAAAGATTCAGCTTATTGCCTGCACAAGGTTTTAAGCGAAAAACTAATCGACGTAAAATATTTACTTACTACCATTAATGATGAGTTTAACCGCATTTCTATGCACGGAGTTAGAGAAGGTTTGTTAGATAAGCAAGTAGAAGCTATCGGCATTCCTCTTTTAAAAGTAAGAGTTTGTGCAGGAACTAATGATGAGTACGAAAAACAAATGGAAGCTGTTTTATTAAAAGCTAAAACAGAAGGAATTGACCAAGTAATTTTTGGGGATATTTTTTTAGAAGACTTAAGAATTTATCGTGAAAATAATTTAGCAAAAATTGGTATGAAAGCCATTTTTCCTTTATGGAAAAAAGATACAACATTTATTATCAACGATTTTATAAAACAAGGTTTTAAATCTATTACTTGCTGCATTAATGATGGTTATTTAACTGAAAATTGGGTTGGTAAAGAAATAAATGAAACATTTATAGAAGAATTACCTGCTAATGTTGACCCATGCGGAGAAAATGGAGAATATCATTCTTTTTGTTATGATGGACCCATTTTTAAAAACAAAATAAAATTTACAGGTGGAGAAACAGTTTATAAAGCCCTTCAGCTAAAAACAGATGATGAATGTACTTTAGCAGCTAACATTACTACAAAAGGTTTTTGGTTTTATGATTTAACGCCTAACTAAATTAAAATGATACGTAAAAATTATACCACATTACTATTCGTTTTAGGTTTTATTAGCTTACATGCACAAGATAGTTTATATGCCCGCAAAGTAATAAACACATTATGTTCTAAACAATTTGCGGGACGAGGGTATATTAAAAATGGTTTAGATATTTCTGCCAAATATATTGTGGGCGAACTTAAAAAATTTAAAACCCAACCCCTTTTTAATACAGGTTATTATCAGTGGTTTGATTTTAACGTAAACACTTTTCCCCGAAAAATGAATGTAGCTATAAATGGTAAGGTTTTAAAACCCGGCATTGATTTTATTGTTAGCCCTGGAAGTATTGGTTTTAAAGGGAAATTTAATGTAGAAAAAAAAGATAGTGTTACTTATGTAGCAAATTCAGAGATTCCCTTTATATTAAATCTAAAAAGAAAACTAACATTTAGTGTTTCAACAACATGTGCAAACTATTGTGCTGTAGAGTTATTGAATAACAACACCTTTAACAATATAAAAACAGTTGAAGTAAGTATAGAAAATAAATTATTAAACAAATACATATGTAAAAACATTTGCGCTTATGTAAACGGAAAAGATGAAAAGAATGATACCGTAATTATGCTTACAGCCCATTATGATCATTTAGGAATGATGGGTAGTAAAACCTATTTTCTGGGAGCAAACGATAATGCAAGTGGGGTTAGCATGTTGCTTAATTTGGTAAAATACTATACACAGCATCCACCAAAATATAAAACCGTATTTGTATTTTTTGCCGGAGAAGAAGCCGGCTTATTAGGTTCAAAATATTTTACCGAGCACCCGGTATTTGAACTAAGCAAAATAAAGTTTTTAATAAACCTTGATTTGTTAGGTACCGGCGATGAAGGCATCACCGTAGTAAACGCAACCGAGTTTAAACCTCAGTTTGAAACATTAAAAAAAATAAACGCAGAAAAAAACTACGTAGCTTTAGTTAAACCTCGTGGAAAAGCTCACAATAGCGATCATTATTGGTTTACAGAAAAAGGTGTGCCCTCATTTTTTATATACACTATGGGTGGCATAAAAGCCTACCATGATGTGTATGATATACCAAAAACACTTCCACTAACAAAATATAATGCAGTGTTTAAATTACTTGTAGATTTTATAGCTACTATCTAAGTTATCTATACACATATAAACAAAGAAGCCCCACATAAATGCGGGGCTTCTTTGTTTAAAAAAATAAATGTTTAATGTGTAACCGATATTTTTCCGGTGTTAGATTTTCCGGACGTTCCAATTACTTTATACATATAAGCTCCAGTAGCTAAGTCACTAACATCGAAACTAATTTTTTGTGATGAGTTTGAAGGAACAGATGTAGTCATTGTTTTAACCGTTTCTCCTAACATGTTGATTAGTGATACAGAGTAGTTTTCTGTCTCCGTTGAGCTAAATGTAAAGTTTAAAACATTTGCCGCAGGGTTTGGATATACAACAAAATTTTGAACGCCTACTTTACTTATACCCAAAGGTATAGGTGTGCCGTTATAACGTATATAAGCTGTATCTGCACTTGTTTGTAAATCACCAAGGCTGTCTCCTGCTATAAGTGCAAAGGCTATTTTCACAGAATCGTTAGCCGCAAGCGTAAATGGACCGGAACTCATTACATTACAAACATCATTACCCGCAGTAGTAGAATCCCCTGCTTGTAAACGCTGAGTTGATAAGGTTGTGTATTTATCTGCTTTTTTAAATCCGGCAGACGAAGCTATATCTACACCTCCTACACCAGCTCCCACATTATCTATGGCATAA
>Ga0206997_10118_pt1 | contig 23222 bp, 18 predicted proteins | sample Alteio_BWMinCont_3_FD_153478 | JGI IMG/M metagenome (GOLD analysis project Ga0206997, IMG submission 153478) | Enriched cells from forest soil in Barre Woods Harvard Forest LTER site, Petersham, Massachusetts, United States -... | ecosystem: Environmental > Terrestrial > Soil > Temperate forest >...
GCGGCAGGCTTTGCTTAAGGCCGATACTGACAGGCTGCTCAAGCTGGCGGTGGAGTTGAAGGACTCGGTGGACAAATCGAGTGAGAACGTTCTGTCGCTCGACGTGGTTAAGAAGGCGGAGGAGATCGAGAAGCTGGCGCATAGCGTGAAGGACAAGATGAAGGGGCCGAACTAGGGGGCATCGGGTAATTTGGTAATCGGGTAATTTTGCAATTTGAGAGCTCCAGCTCGATTTACCTCAGCGGCTGAAGCCGGGATGGATCTTGCAGCCTGAATCGCAGCGCTGAGGCGCTGCGCCACCCAAAAGCCGCGGGCGAGGGCGCCCGCGCCACTCAACCGTGCCTGGCTGCGCCCGGCGGACAGCCGAGGCGGCTGTCCCCACATTCGCCATCTTGTATTGACAGCCGGCGGGACGCCGGCGCTACTCGGCCTTGCCGCTTCTGATTCGCATGCCGTAGAAGGAGCGGTAGACGAAGAAGAAGGAGATCAGGAAGAACATTAACGCGAGCACGTTTGTGATGGTTGATCCCTGGTCGCGGGTTAGCGTTACCGCTAACTCGACTGCGAGCAATCCGAAGAGCGTGGTGAATTTGATTACTGGATTCAGGGCTACTGAGGAAGTGTCCTTGAAGGGGTCGCCTACGGTGTCGCCTACTACCGTGGCGTCGTGGAGGGGAGTTCCTTTCTGCTTCATTTCTACTTCTACGATCTTTTTGGCGTTATCCCAGGCGGCTCCGGCGTTGGCCATGAAGATGGCCTGGTAGAGGCCGAAGATGGCAATCGAGATTAAGTAGCCTACGAAAAAGAATGGTTCGACGAAGGCGAAGGCCAGGGTGCCGAAGAAGACCGCGATGAAGATGTTCAGCATGCCCTTCTGCGCGTATTTGGTGCAGATTTCTACTACCTTCTTGCTGTCTTCGACGGAGGCCTTTACCACGCCATCGAGCTTGATGTTGGCTTTGATGAATTCGACGGCGCGGTAGGCGCCGGTGGTGACGGCCTGCGTGGAGGCTCCGGTGAACCAGTAGATCATGGCGCCGCCGGTGATCAGGCCGAGAAAGAACGGGGCGTGAAGAAGTGAGAGCTTGTCGACGTCGGCGGTGAGGCCGGCGGTTAGCGCCATGATGATCGAGAAGATCATGGTGGTTGCGCCTACTACGGCGGTGCCGATCAGGACCGGTTTCGCCGTAGCTTTGAAGGTGTTGCCTGCGCCGTCGTTGGCTTCGAGCAGGTGTTTGGCGCGCTCGAAGTTGATTGACATGTTGAAATCCTTCTTGATTTCGGCTTCGACGTTCGGAACCTGCTCGATCAGGGAGAGTTCATACACCGATTGAGCGTTGTCGGTGACCGGGCCGTAGGAATCGACGGCGATGGTTACCGGGCCCATGCCCAGGAAACCAAAAGCTACCAGACCGAAGGCGAATACTGCTGGAGCCAACATGGTTGCGGCCGTCGCGAGGCCTAGCGTGCTGAAGTAATACGCGATGGACATCAGAACGACCATCGACAAACCGAGGTAGTATCCGGAGAAATTGCCGGCGACGAAGCCGGAGAGGATGCCGAGCGATGCTCCACCTTCTTCAGCGGAGGTGACGACTTCCTTCACGTGGCGCGATTCTGTGGAGGTGAACGATTTCACCAACTCCGGAATCAGTGCTCCGGCTAGAGTTCCACAGGAGATGATTGCGGCGAGCTTCCACCACTGGGAAGCGTCCTCGCCGAGGCCAGGAATGATGTAGTAGGAGACGAGGAAGGTCAGCGCGATGGAGACGATCGAAGTCAGCCATACCAGGGTGGTCAACGGCGTTTCGAAATTCATGTCAGCAGCGTTGCCGAAGCGGGCTTTCGCGATTGCGCCGTTGAGGAAGTAGGAGATGGCGCTGGCTACGAGCATCATGACGCGCATGACGAAGATCCAGACCAGGAGCTGGACTTGGACGTCGGCGTTCTTTACGCCTAGAAGAATGAAGGTGATCAGGGCAACGCCGGTTACGCCGTAGGTTTCGAAGCCGTCAGCGGAGGGTCCGACGGAGTCGCCGGCATTGTCTCCGGTGCAGTCGGCGATTACGCCGGGGTTGCGGGCGTCGTCTTCTTTAATTTTGAAGACGATCTTCATCAGGTCGGAGCCGATGTCGGCGATCTTGGTGAAGATGCCGCCTGCGATACGCAATGCGGCTGCGCCGAGGGACTCGCCGATGGCGAATCCGATGAAGCAGGGGCCGGCGTAGTCTCCCGGGATGAAGAGAAGAATGATCAGCATGATCAGGAGTTCGACGCTAATAAGCATCATGCCGATGCTCATGCCTGCTTCGAGAGGAATCTGGTAGACCGGGAACGGCTTGCCGGGGAGAGATGCGAATGCGGTACGCGAATTGGCGAAGGTGTTTACTCGAATGCCGAACCAGGCTACGCCGTAGCTGCCAGCGATGCCGACCAGGCTGAATAAAAGGATAATGGGGAGCGTAAGTGCGACCGATTTGCCGGGGACGGGCTTGAGCCAGCCAAAGTATAAGGTGATGATGACAGCGATGAAAACCCACAGGAACAAAATGAAGCGGCCTTGCGTGATCAGATAGGTCTTGCAGGTTTCGTAGATCAGTTCGGAGATTTCGCGCATGGAACGGTGTACGGGCAGGTTCTTGAGGCGCAGGTAGATCACCATGCCGAAGCCGAGTCCGAAGAGACAGAAGAGAATTCCGATCTGAAGCAGGTTGTGGCCGTTGATGGCGCCGTTGAGGAAGCTGACCGACGAAAGGTCAGGGAGCTTGAGCGAGGCTTCGCCGCCGGCTTCTCCGGAGGATTGAGCTAGAGCTGTAGCGGGGCCGACGGTTAGAAGCGTGGCCAAAGCCAAAGTTTTTTTCAGGGAAGCGCTTTTCAGGAAACCAGATACCACACGGCGACCTTCGGACGCAGCGGTGGCGAGCCAGGTGCGCATAATGAGTCCCTCCAAAAGATAGCGTTTCAGGAATATATAAACGTGCTTAGGCACTTTCTTCCGGCGCAGCATCCCAGGTCCGAGCACACCCAGTGCAGCCTACGAGGGATTCAGTTGCCGGAATTCCGAACACGCTTCCACCGCAAACCTTCAACGGAGAGTTGGAGTTTGGCCGCGTCGGAATTTGCGCCTGGGCTGGCAGGAGATTAAGACTACGGTCCGGGCATCCCAGTGCAAAACATGTGTTTATAACATGTTGGGAGGAAAGGGTCAATCGGGCCGGGGAGACGGGCAGTGAGTCGGTTTGAAATTCTTATAAATCAGGACTGAAGATAACTTTTATCAGGAACCAAAAGCCATAGCGGGCAACGCCGTAAATGCCGCACAGGATTCCGATCACCATAACAATCCACTGCGCCCACATTGGGAGTCTGTCTATGGCTCTTGAGATGTATCCCATGTTGAGCCATCATTTCAGAAATCAAAATGCCATGCTACTTTTTTTGTACGGCCACGTCGCGCGGGCATTTGGCCACGAAGCGAGTATCGCACAGGCGATGCCGTGATTGTAGGCTATGGAAATTCAAACTGAGGCGCTACCTACGGGGCGGAAAAATCGTCGAGCTTCGCTCGACGGACAGCCGGGGGCGGCTGTCCCCGCATAAGCAAGACCTTACGTCCAGTAGGTACGGTCCAGACTACGGTACTGGATGGCTTCGGCGATGTGTTTGGGTTCGATGGATGGCGTTTCTTCGATGTCGGCGATGGTGCGGGCCACTTTCAGGATGCGGTCGTGGGCGCGGGCGCTTAGGCCTTGCTGGGTCATGGCGCGCTCGAGCAGGCGTTCGCAGTCCACAGAGAGATCGCAGAAAAGGCGGATGTGGCGGGACGACATTTGGGCGTTGCAATAGATTTTTTCGCGGGAGGAGGCGCAGCGTTCTAGTTGCTTTTGGCGGGTGCGCATGACGCGTTCGCGGATCTTTGCCGAGCTTTCCGGCTCGTTGGTGGAGCGCATCTCTTTATAGTTCACGGCGGGGACATCGATGTGGATGTCGATGCGGTCCATGAGCGGGCCGGAGATTTTCGAGATGTAGCGCTGGATCATTGGTGTTGTGCACTGGCATTCGCGAGTGCGGTCGTTGCGGAAGCCGCAGGGGCAGGGATTCATCGCGGCGGCAAGCATGAAGCGCGCGGGAAAGGTGAGCGCCATGGCGGCGCGGGCGATGGTGACGGAGCCATCTTCGAGCGGCTGGCGGAGGACTTCGAGGACGTTGCGAGGGAATTCAGGAAGTTCGTCGAGGAAGAGCAGGCCATTGTGGGAGAGCGAGACTTCGCCGGGACGGGGGATTACGCCTCCACCGATGAGGCCGGCGTCGGAGATGGTGTGATGGGGGGAACGATACGGGCGCTTGCCTACCAGGCCGCTGCCGGGGTCGAGCACTCCGGCGACGCTGTGAATTTTGGTGGTCTCGAGGGCTTCTTCGAAAGTCAGCGGCGGAAGGATGGTGGGCATGCGCTTGGCGAGCATGGTTTTGCCGGAGCCGGGCGGGCCGATCATGAGAATGTTGTGGCCTCCGGCGCAGGAGATTTCGATGGCGCGCTTGGCCGTTTGCTGGCCGCGAACGTCTTTGAAGTCGACGAGGAACTCCTGCGATTCTCTTAGCAGGGCGTCGCCGTCGGCTTTCAGCGGGACGATTCCGTTGCCGGAGTTTACGAAGTGGATCACATCGAGCAGAGAACGGACGGGGTAGACATCGACTCCGCCGACCATGGCGGCTTCGCGGGCATTGGCTTCGGGGACGACTAGTTTTGAAATCTTGCGGGTGCGGGCTTCGAGGGCAATGGGGAGGGTACCGCGAATGCCACGCACTCCGCCGTCGAGCGACAGCTCGCCGATGAACAGGCAGTCTTCGATCGTCTTCTGCGTAAGGCCGCCGTAGGCGCCTACTATCCCTAATGCCATTGGTAAGTCGAATCCGGAGCCTTCTTTTTTGATATCCGCAGGGGCGAGGTTGATGGTGATATGGGTGGGAGGAATGTCGTAGCCGCAGTTTTTCAGCGCGGCGCGGACGCGGTCGCGGCTCTCGCGCACGGCCGCATCGGGCAGGCCGACGGTGTGGAAGTGGTCCTGGTCGGTCTTGATGCCGGAGCAGTCGACTTCCACCTGGATGATGTTGGCGTCGATGCCGTAGACCGCGGCGCTGAGGGTCTTGTAGAGCATGTGCTCCGGGCGAAACATCCTTCGTGCTTCGTGCCGCCGTCGGCACACCAAGGCCTGATTCCGGAATGTAGGTACGGTACGCGAGTGCAGGCGGGTAAGGCTGTGACGGATGTCACAGGGTGGGCCTGTGGATTTCAGGGTCATTGATTCTAAGGCGCCCCAGGCGACCGCGAGCGACAGGGGGATGTTGCGCCAGACAAGGAGTTAGTCAGGAAACTTCAACGCTACGGTTGTTTCCACTTCGACCAGAACACCGTTGAGCAAGAATGGTTCGTACTTCCAACTCTTGACTGCTTCGATAATGGGCGGAACGAGCGCATCGGGGCCGCTGACCCTCTCCACCTTGAAGACATTCCCTTCCTTGTCAATATGCAATCGGAGGACGACTGTTCCTTCCACCTGCCCCATTTCCGTTGGAAATGCTGGTTTGACACGCTCCAAGAGGCGGGATTGCATTACTTCGGATGAAATTCGCACGCTTGTGGGAGCAGGCACGCAACTCGACACACCGGCCGGCATTGCCTGCCGAATTTCAGGCGCTCCGTTTCCATCCCGGGGAAACTTCACCTCGACCATCATCTCGCGAGGGTCAGGCCAAGTAATTCGGTCTTTGTACTTACGCGCTTTTGCTGCCTTGATGGCTGGTGCTCGCAGTGTTTCCGGCCCTTGGAGCACACTTGCGTCGCGGACAGCCCCTCCCTTGGTCAGCTTCAAAGTCAAAAAAACAGTGCGATTCTCCAATTCGCGTTGTTCTTCAGTCAGCGTTGTGGAGTGAGGGCATTGCGCGAATGCGGTTTGGCCGAGACAAGCGAGAAGCGAAATGGGAAGGCAAACTCTTTTGTAAAGCCTCATCACTTTGCACTTTCCGCGGAGGGACAACGAAGCGCTAGAGACCATCTTAGGCTCATCCCGTATGGACAGTTTCGTTACGTTTGTACCGTTTCGGATGTCCTCTGACGCTGTCAGGCGATAGCGTGGAGGGCGCGGGCGGAACAGGCCCGCTGAGCGGCCGTATTACGGGCCGCACTATCGCAAGTCAATTTATTGCAGGGTGAGCTCTCCCCCAGCGCTCCAAGGAGGATATCCCCGTCAGTTCTGCGTCGGAAACACGCCTTCCAGCGCGATGATGCACGTGAGTCCCAGATACGGGGGCATGGTTGGCACGGGAGTGGTTCCCCCTGACGTACCGATGGACTTGCTGCTCATGACTGCGTCCGGCGCCAGTGAACTGTAAGTTGCGTTGCCGGAGTCACCGGCCGACACCGCACCTGCGGGCGCCTTCGTGTTTGCCGTGGTGCTGCTCACATGCAGGCTATGAGAATGTTTCGGCATCTGAGCAACGCTGAGGGTGACGGAGGTCTGACCGCCGGTCTGACCGAGAATGTAGGAGGTCCCCGATGGCCCCTCGCCCTTGCCGAGCGGCATCCTTCCCTGAAGATTGGGCAGAGCAAAGGTGGTTTTGCCGTCGCCGCCGTAAGTGATCCCGAGAAGGTTAAAAAGGGCTACGTTCTGCGAGATCTGAAGAAGCTGCCCATCGCAAAGTGCCCACCCCTGCGGGGCGAAATTGAAAGCCACAAACCTGATTTCTCCGAGATATGGCGTCACCCCCTGAGCGCTTGCCACTGGGACGATCCACATTCCGACTGCTACAATAGCGACGCAAAACACCGAGCGCAGTTTCATACAGTTCTCCTTTTTGCCTGCAAAAACGGCAGGTAACAATACACCGGTTTCGGCAGCTCGCATAGAGTGAAAAGACTTTCCATCGGGCGCTGTTACCGACTGGTAGTGTTTAGCAATTTTGCCTTCGGCGTACACTGCACCTTCAACGGATTGCGGACACGACGAGCCCTAGTCACACCGAAGTAATCATATTCTAAGACGGCCACAACGATTGCTTTGCCCCCGCCAGTATAATTACGGTGGTTTAATGATTGGCGGTCTTGTCGTTCCACGAACGCGAGACTGGGCGTTCTCCCGATGAGTCAGGATTTTTCAGATATTCGACAACCCCGCGCTCCGCAGAACCGTCCTTCCAAGAACCTGGAGCGCGAAGAATCTCAGCTTTGGCGATGGATTCTTTTGTTCATGGTCCTGCTGGCGGCGGGCTTTGCCTACCTCGCCTGGGAGCGGTTGGAAGCTCTGCCTTACCATCTGGGTCCGGCGGCGTTGGGCGTGCTGCTATTGTCCATGCTGCTCGCGGTTTACGCTTACGGGCGGCGGCGGGAAGTCGTCGAACTCAAGATGTTGCTTCAGGATTTGCAGGAGCACGTAGGAGCTGCTCCCTCGGAGCAGCAACTCGACCAGCTCAACGAGATGATTGCGCGCTCGCAGCGCAGCTTTAAGGAGCTGATTGATTCTTTCGAAGATGCGGCTTGCGCGGTTTCCCTGGACGGCACGCTGCGCACAGTTAATAAGAGTGTGGCCGAACTGGTTGCGCTTCCCTTCACCGAGATCGTCGGAAGGAAGTTTTTCGAATTCCTGGAAGAACCAACCCGCGACAGACTGGAATCCGGGCTGAGCCGCTTTCTGGAGAAGAGACACTGGACGGGCACAGTCCGGGTGCGCTTCAAGAACAACCCTCGGCCACATTTTTTCGATTGCGTGCTCAATGCGATCGTCAAAAGCGGCGAGGTCGTTGGGGTAAGCGTGCTGGGACGGGACGTGACCGGGCAGCACGAAAAAGAGCTGCGTTTCACTGAACTTTTCGAGACTCTGCAGGAAGGCGCCTACTTCAGCACGCCGGAAGGCAGACTGCTGGATGCTAATCCTGCGCTGGTGAGCATTCTGGGATATGCGACGAAAGATGAGCTGCTGGCGCTTGACCCGGGCAAGCTGAATGTGAATCCTGCAGAAGAGCCAGTGCTGGGCCGTGCTCCGGACGATCGCGGCGGGGTGCGGGCGCGCGAGATTACGCTGCGCAAAAAGGATGGGACGTCCGCGGTTTTTCTTGAGTCCTCGCGCGCCGTGTGGGACGCGGCCGGTAAGCTGATTCGTTACCAGGGCACGTTGGTCGACGTCACGGAAAGGCGCAAGCTGGAGCGGCAGCTGCTGCAGCAGGAGGAATTCCGAAGGCATTTGCTGGAGGGCTTCCCCGACCTGATTCTCGTGATCGATCTGCAGCAGCGCTATACGTTTGTGAGTTCACGAGTGCGCGACCTGCTGGGGTACCAACCTGAGGACCTGTTGGGCAAGAAAATCTCCGAGACCGAGGATCATTCGCCGGAGTTGGTGGCGCTTCATCACGATGTGGCTTCGGGCATCCGGATTTTTGGCGCTGCGGAATACGGGGCGCGGCACCGGGACGGCACCTGGCGTACGATGCGGGCTTCCGCCAGCCAATTCTTTGACGCGGAATCCAAGCCCGGCGGCGTGATCGTTTCCGTACGCGACATCACGATGGAAAAGAAACTCGAACATCAAATTGTGCAGAGCGAGCGCCTGGCTGCCATGGGCGCGATGATTGGCGGCGTGGCCCATGAACTTAATAATCCCCTGACCAGCATTCTGGGGGTCAGCGAACTTCTGCAAGACAGCCAAACCACCGACGCCGCACGCAAGCAAATCGGTATTTTGCAGCAGCAGGCTCGCCGCGCTGCCGAGATCGTTCACAACCTGACTTATTTCTCCAGGCCGCCGGCGCCGGGAAAAACTCCAGTGAACCTCGGGGAGATCGTCGAGCGCACACTCAATCTGCACGCCTACTCGCTGCGGAAAAACAACATCACCGTGGACTTCCTGCGCGAACCCGGGCTGCCTTATGTGCAAGCTGACCCGCACCAGTTGATGCAAGTTTTCTTGAACTTGATTCTGAACGCGGAACAGGCGATTCGGGAGGCGCGCGACAAGGGAACGTTACGCATCCGACTGGGAACTAATGGAGAATCAGCGTGGGCCAGCTTTCACGATGACGGCCCGGGGATCCCTAACGACATTTTGGCCAGCATCTTCGATCCTTTTTACACTACGAAGCGGCCGGGGCGCGGAACCGGCCTGGGGCTCAGCATCTGCAAAGCGGTGATGAAGGAGCACAACGGAGCGATCGAAGCCGCAAACGCTCCTGGCGGGGGAGCAGTATTCACGGTGACGTTGCACACAGCGGCCGCTTCTGCTAGTTCAAACTAGCGGCATCCTAGTTTCTCTCTACAGCCATAGCCACCGCGTTGCCACCACCCAGGCACAGCGCGGCGATTCCACGTTTCGCGTCGCGGCGGGTCATTTCATAGATCAAGGTGACCAGCACACGCGCACCGCTGGCTCCGATGGGATGCCCGATGGCGACTGCGCCACCATTCACGTTCACTTTATTGGGATCGAGGCCGAGCTCACGCATCACGCCCAGCGCCTGCACTGAGAAAGCTTCATTCAGTTCGTAGAGATCAACGTCGTCGTTCTTCCACCCGGTCTTTTCCCAGATGGTTCGCACCGCGCCCACGGGAGCCATCATCACCCACTTAGGTTCGACGCCGCTGGTGGCTTGCGCCACAATTCGAACCATCGGCTGAGCTCCGAGTTCTTTCGCACGCTGCGCGCTGGTCACCACCACGGCCGCTGCTCCGTCATTTACTCCGGGAGCGTTGCCGGCGGTCACGGTGCCATCTTTCTTGAACGCGGGCTTCAATGAGCGGAGGACTTCGATGGTCGTATCTTCGCGCGGAGATTCGTCTTTCTCGAAGAGCACCGGGGCTTCGCCTTTTTTCTTCGCAGGAATCTCTACGGGGACAATCTGCGACTTGAAGCGGCACTCCTTCATCGCGGCGACGGCTTTGCGGTGTGAGTTGACTGCGAATTCATCCTGCTCTTCGCGCGTGATGCCGTATTTTTCGGCAACGTTCTCACCGGTGATGCCCATGTGGTAGTTGTTGTAAATGTCCCAGAGGCCGTCGTGCACCATCGAATCGATCACTTTGCCGTTGCCGAGGCGGTATCCCTTACGGGCTTGCGGGAGCAGATAGGGAGCGTTAGTCATCGATTCCATACCGCCCGCAACCACGATGGAACTGTTTCCGGTCTGCACGGCTTGCGCTCCGAGCGCCACTGCTTTCAATCCTGAGCCACAAACTTTGTTGATTGTCATGGCACCTGTTGCAGGCGATAATCCTCCGAAAATTGCGGCCTGCCGCGCCGGATTTTGTCCTAAGCCCGCGGGAAGAACGTTGCCCATGATGCATTCGTCGACTTGATCGGAGCTCAATCCAGCGCGCTTCACGGCTTCGCGCACCACGACCGCGCCGAGCTGCGGGGCACTCAAATCGGTGAGACTGCCCTGGAATTTTCCCACTGCCGTGCGACAACCGGAAATGATGACAACCTCATCGAAAGCCGCCATTGATCATGCTCCCGCGAAGATTTCGCATTCTCATTATAGATGCAGCAGACCGCCAAAACGATGGGCTTCGGTGGACTGATTGCTTCGCCGATCAAAGCATCGCGCACGAGCACGCGACAGATGCACGGCAGATCATTGCCGCTTTTTTCTCTCGTGCGAACGCATGTGTCGGGTGTGTCTGGAAGGAGCAACATTAGAATTTTCTGTTTCGCTCTCGTCTCTCCATGACTTTGGTACAACACCGCCCGTTCGGTGCGTGCATTTTTTTCTTGACTTCATTTTTCATTAACTCTATACAATCAATTAGTTGCAACAAATGATCGTTGCAGATTTTTCCATGAACAATGGAAGGGAGAATAGAAACAATGGCAACCAAGAAAAAGGCAAAAAAGAAAAAGAAGCATTAAGAAGGTCAGTACGAAGTCAAAAAGGGGGACGCCGAAAGCGTCCCCTAAGTTTTTGTAGGGAAGTTCGCTGTTCACTGGCCGTCTGTCAGTCCTCGGCGCTTCTCGCCGGGACGCGCTTTTCCTGAGCCGGGCATAATCCACGGAACGCACAGAAATTACAGTGAAAACCGGGTGATGGTTCGAAGTCGCCTGCAGCGATGCCGCGCGCCACAGCCAGCACCCGGTCTCGCGCTCTCTCCAATTGGAAGTCCGAGCGCCTGGAGAAAATTGGGACGTTGCCTTGGAGATTATGGAAGACGAGTGCGTCGGCGCGGTACCCCCACTTCTCGCGCGCGGCCATGGCATAGATCGAAAGCTGGAGACTTTCGTCGGCGTCCTCCTGCGAGCGAGCTTTGCCGGTCTTGTAGTCGACGATGTGCACGCTGTCATCGGCGGCGCGGTCGATCCGATCGATCCGGCCGGCAACCTTCGTTCCTGCGATCTGCACGTCGAACCACTCTTCGGTGTGCAGGACTTCGGGTGCAGGAGCTGAACGTGTGCCGGCAAGAAAATCCTGCAACTGCTCCAGCCCCTGCTTCAGGTACAGCTCGCGCTGATAGGCGTCCTGGATTCCGGAGGCAGCCAGGTCGTCGCGGAAGAGTTGCAGCAACTCTTCATCACTCTTGCTCCGGCCCAAGCGCACAGAATCATAATAAGTACGGAGGACACGGTGCATAGCTGCTCCGTACTGCATCGCGGCGTGGACCTGTCGCGCCAACTTCCATTCGCGCTCGAATTTGAACTGCAAAGGACACGTCTCGTACGTTTCGACGGCCGTGGCGCTCAACCGCGCGTCCAACCCCTCGATTGCCGGGAGCGCAAGCCACGCTGGGAGCCGGGAGCCCGGGGGATGAGCCGCGTCCGCTGCGGCGGCGAACTCGAGCAACTCGGGCTGCGAAGGCAGCGCCGCGCGCGCCCTGAGCCAGGGTTGCAGTGACGGGTTGGCGATAAGTTCACGCATCAGCCCGGCGGGTGTTTTGTCGCGGCCGATTCCCTGCTTTCCGTAAATGTGCAGTGAATCCTTGGCCCGCGTCATCGCCACGTAGAAAAGGCGACGCTCCTCCTGATCGTAGAGGGTCTTGTCATCGGTGGCGGTAGCCGAATCCGGGTCGCGCAACTCGCGGGGAAACTCGACCAAAGTCTCGCGGTAACTGGCGGGGAACGAACCGCTGGTGGCGCGCAGGATGAAGACGTGTGCGAATTCCAGCCCCTTGGCTCCGTGGGCAGTCATCAGGCGCACGGCGTCCTCGTCTTCTTTCGCTGTAAGGGGAATTACTCCGCCGGCTTCGCGAAAGTAGTTCAGGTACTCGATCCACTCGCCCAGCTCTTTGGTTTTTGTGGTTGCCTTCTCTTCCCATGCGGCGGCAAACTTCAAAGCGGCCTGCAGGATTGCGGATTTCAGGTCGAGCTTGAACTGTTTTGCGATCAACTGCAAAGCGGCGTGGGTCTTAGCGTGCTTCTGGTTGACTTCATCGCGCGCCCGGCGCACGGAGTCGAGCACTGCCCGTCCACCAGCGACTTCGCCGAGCACGGAGGCCAGCGGGATCACCGCTCCCTCCTTCGATTCCCTGGCAATCGCCCGCAGCGCAGTGCGAAGTTGCTCCGGATCGACATCGAACTGCGGCAGGGCTGCTACTCGAAAAAGGCTGGCATCGGCTGCCAGGTCGACCACCACAGCGACGCAGGCAAACAAATCTCGCACTTCGGGTGTGTCGCTGACGTCCATGCTTTCGATGGAGAAAGGGATTTCCCGTTCGGCCAGTTCCTGGACAACACTGTCGCGATGAATGTGCGAGCGGTAGAGAACGCCGAAGTCTTTCCACTTGCAACGCAAACGCCGCCTCGTCTCCTCGATGATGCGGGCTACGTCGGGCGCTTCCGCATCTTTGGCGGCAAAGGAGATCGCTTCAGAGGGAAAAGTGGCCAGCGTTTTTCCTTCTTTCTTAGCTTCTTCTTCGCGCGCCGACTGCAGGGGAGTCCGCTTGTAGGCAAATGCATCGCCCGAGCGAAACACAGGAGGGTTCTTATCGACTATGGCAAAAGCACACTGCAGAATCGGCGTGGTCGAACGGCGATTCTTGCCCAGCACGACCAGCTTTGTTTGTGGAAAATGCCGGCGGAATAGATGAAACGCAGCGCTCGATGCGCCACGAAAACGGTAGATGGCCTGATCCGGATCTCCGACTCCGAAGACGTTCGCTTCGGATCCGGCCAGTGCGGTCAGGACTTTGATTTGGGCGAAGTTCGCATCCTGAAATTCGTCGACCAGGATGAAACGGGCGCGGGTGCGCTCTGCCGTTCGCAGGTTCTCGTCGGTCGCCAGCAGATCGCGGGCTCGTGTGATCATGTGGCCGAATGTGCCCAGGTTCTCTTCGCGCAGCCACTTTTCCGTTGTGGCAAAGACCCGAGCGATTTCCTGGCAACGCGCGATCACTTCGGCGTCGCTCAATTGATCCTTCGATTTCGCAACCCGGGGAACCGGGGTTTCGCCGCGCTCCAGCCGCCCGACATAATCCGCGTACTGTTCGGGCGTTACAAGTTCGTCGTGACAGCGGCTGAGGAAACCCAGCAAATCGTTGAGAAACTGCCCGACATTTGCTGCCCGGACGTAATGTTCGAGATGGAGCTCGTGGATTCGCTTGCGGAGATAGATCCAGAGATCTTTTTCATCGAGCACACCGAAGTCTTTTCCGGAGCGCTTCAGCAGGTCGAGGCAATAATCGTGAAAAGTTGCCGAATGAATCGGTTTGCCGAGCAAGGCGCGGACGCGATCGCGCATCTCTCCGGCGGCGGCCACCGTATAGGTTAGGGCCAGCACCTCTTCAGGCTTTGCGTGCCCCTGCTCGACAAGACGGGCAATGCGGTGGATCAATACCGAAGTTTTCCCGGTGCCAGCTCCCGCCACCACCAGCATCAGCCCGTGAACGTGGTCAATGGCTTCGCGCTGGCGATCGTCGGGGACGAACTGGGCAGGATGGGACTGCGATTTGGAGACAGCCATTGCGGCTCAGAATACCACCACGAACAGGAGCGCAGGAAACCGGCAGGAGCTCAGATTGAGTACAGCGTGGAAGCTACAACGGCTGTCGCAGCCATGGCGGCTGTCTCTGCGCGGAGGATGGTGTTGCCTAACGAGGCAGAAGTCCATCCGGATTGCCGAAACGATTGCAGTTCGCCTTCGGTCCAGCCGCCTTCAGGACCAACTGCCAGAACGATTCCGTCTGCCGCGGTCTGCGGTTTCACAACGTCGCGCAGCAAAGTTTGCTCTTCCGATTCCGCGAGCACGATCCGCAAGGCTCCGGCTAGATCCAGCGCCACAGCAAGTTTGATCGGTGCGGCAATCTCCGCTGGAGCGGCGCGGCGCGACTGTTCCGCCGCTTGCCGGGCGATGCGTTGCCAACGCTCTACGCGTTTCGCGGAGGCAGCAGCCAGATGCGCGTCAGTGCGGCGCGCGATTATCGGCACAATCCGCGCGACGCCCAGCTCGGTGCACTTCTCGATCGCCCACTCCATGCGGTCGAACTTGAAAACCGCGAGAACCAGTGTGATCTTGGCCTGGCTCGATCCGGGGATCTCTTCGCCTAATTCGAACTCGACGCGGCCATCGCTGACAGAGGAAATTTGTCCGCGGCGCACCACACCGCCGGTTGCAATATCGAAATCCTGCCCGACGCGAGCCCTCAGCACCCTGACCAGATGATCCGCATGCTCGCCGACCAGGGCAGCACGATCTCCCGAGACTTCGTCGGCAATAAAACGGCGGCGGGTCACTTGTCGGTTCTCAGTTCTCAGTTCTCAGTTCTCAGTTCTCAGTTCTCAGTTCTCAGTTCTCAGTTCTCAGTTCTCAGTTCTCAAAAAAGCAGACTCCAGAGGCTCTGGGTTGTCAACATTTCGGCGGAATTAGCTTTGGAGGAGGGTGGCCGACTTTACTGAGAACTGAGAATGGGGAACTGAGAACTGCTTCTCATCCGAACATATCTTTCACTTTACCCAGCAGAGACCTCATCATTGGCTGATTGTCCACCTTCGTCGTCGTCTCCAATTCCTGCAGCAGCTCTTTCTGGCGCTTGCTCAGCTTGCTCGGAATCTGCACTCGCACTTCGACGTAGAGATCGCCCTTGCCGTGTCCGTTCAACACGGGCACTCCCTTGTTGCGGACGCGAAACGTGGTGCCGGGCTGGGTTCCATCGGGAATCTTGAGCGCGTGCTCGCCCTCGAGAGTGGGCACGCGAATCTCCGTGCCCATGGCCGCTTGCGTCACGGACAACGGGACAACGCAGTGCAGATCATTCCCTTCCCGCACAAAGAACGGATGCTCCTTCACGTGCAGCACCAGGTATAGATCGCCCGCGGGCCCTCCGAAAGGTCCGGCCTCGCCGCCTCCTGTGAAGCGGATGCGAGTGCCGTCTTCCACTCCTGCCGGAATCTTGGCATCGACCGCACGCTGCCGCAAATGACGGCCTTCGCCCTTGCACTTCGGGCAGGGATCGGTGATCACGCTGCCCGTTCCCTGGCAGGAAGGGCAAGTCCGCGCGATGCTGAAAAAGCCCTGCTGGTACCGCACCTGGCCGCGGCCGGCGCACGAACGGCAGGTTGAAGGACCTTTGCCTGGCGCGGTTCCGGAGCCGTGGCAATCTTCGCAGGCTTCGTGACGGCGCACCATGATGCGCTTCTCCACACCGAAGGCGGCCTCTTCGAACTCGATGCTCAAGTCCTCGCGCAAATCCGCGCCGCGCTGAACCCGGCTGCGGCGGCGGCCACTCCCTCCGAGAACATCGCCAAAACCAAAGAACTCGCCAAAGATTTCGCCCAGGTCCTGGAAAGCTGTGCCCTCGAAGCCTCCGCCCGGACTGGCCGCACTGCCCACTCCGGCATGGCCGTAGCGATCGTAGAGAGACCGCTTTTCGGAGTCGGCCAGTATTGCGTAGGCTTCCGTAACTTCCTTGAAGCGCTCTTCCGCATCTGGATTGTTCGGATTCCGATCGGGATGGTACTGCATGGCGAGCTTGCGATACGCGCTCTTCAGTTCCTGATCGCTCACCGTACGGCTCACCGACAATACTTCGTAATAATCGCGTTTTGCGTTTGTGGCCAGAATAGGCACCTCTCCTCAAAAACTTACAGAGACACTCCAACCTACCGGAACTTACGTCCCATTGTTTCTGGCCACCTTCACCATCGCTGGCCGCAGTAGACGGTCTTTGAACTTGTAGCCACGCTGCAACTCCTCGACCACCTGATGATCGGGAGCTTCCGTGGTTTCCACCATTTCGACGGCTTCGTGGAACCGCGGATCAAACTCTTCGCCCTTCGACGCGATGGGATGCACGGAAAGCTTCGCCAGCGCCGCCTGCAGCTGCTTGTAAATCAGTTCAAGGCCGGCACGCAGTTCGGACGCATCCGACTTCACCTGCAGGGCGCGCTCCAGGCTATCCACCACCGGCAGCAAGGTCTTGATCGCGTCGGCCACGGCGTAGTCGCGAAACTCCTGCTGCTCCTTGCTGGCGCGACGGCGCGCATTTTCAAATTCCGCTTGCGCGCGCGCCAGCCGCTCGAGCAGCGAATCGCGCTCTGCTTTTAGCTTTTGCAATTCCGATTCTGCCGGAGATTCCCCGGATACCGCCGTGACGCTGTCATCCCCATCGCCGGCAGGCAGTTCGTGCTCCAGATCCAGCGCGGCCTTCTCTACTTCTGATCTACCGTTTGCTTTGCCCATAAACCACTATGATCACTCCGATTCATTCAAGATTTTGTCAAAGAGCCGCGCAATGTAGGAAACCGCGGTCATGGTGTGCTGATAATCCATGCGCGTGGGGCCAATCACCGCCAGCGAGCCAAACATATCGGTTCCCGACCGCGCCGGCGCTCCGATCAGCACGAAGTTCTGCATGGAAGGCAGCGTGTCATCCAACCCGATCACTACCCGCACGGCTTCCTGCTTGACGTCGAGGTAAGCGCCGAGGAGCTGCGCGACTTTTTCCTTCTCTTCGAGTGTCTTCAACATCTCCTGCAGACGTTTGCGGTCTTCCTGCCCCGTAACCAGATTGGCTGCGCCTTCCACGAAGACCACCTGCGAACCGGTTTCAGCAGCCAGCGCGCCTTGCTTGTAAAGCTGCTCAATCGAATCCATCAAGCGGTCATACTCGCTGCGATCCTGCTCGATTCTCCGGCCCAGTTCGGCGCGCATCGATTCCATCGTCCAGCCGCGAAAATTCTCGTTGATATAGCGTGCCGCAAGATCCAGCTCCGCCTGCGGCAGGTCGAGCTTCAACACGCGGTCGCGCACCAACCCGGAACGCGTTACCAATACAGCCAGCACCTTCTGGTCGCCCAGCCGCGAGAAATAAACGTGCTCGAGAGCATTCTTGGCGCCGGTGGTGGCCACGGTCACGCCTACGTTTCGTGAAATCAGCGACAGCACATGCGAGGTGCGCTCCATGAACTCCGGCACATCGGTAATTCCGGCCAGCGAATCAGAAATCAGGCTTTCTTCCTGCGGTGCCAGCCGCGCCGTTCCCGTAATCTGTTCGACGTAGTAGCGGTACGCGTCGGTGGTCGGTACGCGTCCTGAGGAGGCATGGGTCTGCTCCAGAAATCCTGCGTCTGACAGGTCAGCCATCACATTGCGAATCGATGCCGGACTCAAGCCCTCGCGGTTTGAGCGCGCCAGCGTGCGCGAGCCGACGGGCTCGCCCGTGGAAATAAAAGTCTCCACGATGGCCGTCAGAACTTCGCGTTCCCGCTTGCCGATATTGGGATCAGATGGCATGTTGTGTTATGGATCACACAGGCACGCGGCCAGCTCACAATCTCCCGCTAACTATTTTAGATGCAGAAACTTAGCTTAAGACGCAAACGGCCCGTCCTGCTTGGATTCTAGGAACGCTCCACCTTCCTGTCAAGGACCGCGAGGCTCGGCTCCGCGTCCGAACCTCTAGTCGCATCTTCCCCTGCCGAGCTATCCCCGGTATCCTCAATTCGCAGGCGTCGAAACCCTTCGCGATGAAAACCAAACCGCACATCGCAGTCATTGGAGCCGGCGCTTTCGGCGGCTGGACCGCCCTGCATCTTCTTGAACGCGGAGCCCGCGTCACCTTGCTCGACGCCTGGGGTCCGGGCAACTCGCGCGCTTCCTCGGGCGGCGAAACCCGCATCATGCGTGGCACCTACGGTCCCGACCAGTCCTACACTGAAACTGCTGCGCGCGCCCTCAAGCTCTGGGCGAAATATGAACGCCGCTGGAAGAAGCAGTTTCTTCACCGAACCGGCGTTCTTTGGATGGTCAGCAGTCGCGACGACGCTTACGAACGAGGCTCGCTCGACGTGCTTCGCCAGGCGCAGATGAAGTTACAGGAACTCTCGACGCGCCAGATGAAGAAGCGTTGGCCGCAGATCAACTTCGAGGATGTCCACTGGGGAATCTTGGAACCTGAATGCGGATACCTTGACGCCCGCGCCAGCTGCCAGGCGGTGGTCGACGCGTTCGTCTCCGGGGGTGGCACTTATCGGCAGCTCGCGGTCTCGCCCGAGGGACTTGAAGGTGGAGATCTTCGTAGCTTAAGGCTCTCGGATGGCTCGCGCCTCCGAGCCGATTACTACGTCTTCGCTTGCGGCCCGTGGATGGGGAAACTGTTTCCTGAAACTCTAGGCGACTTAATTCGCCCCACCAAGCAGGACATTTTTTTCTTCGGTACACCCGCCGGAGACCCCCGCTTCACGGACGAGCGTCTTCCGGTGTGGGGCGACCACGGCAAGCGTTTCTTCTACGGCATCCCAGGCAACGACCGGCGCGGACTCAAGGTAGCCGACGATACGCGCGGCGGCTCTTTCGATCCTACGGATGGCGAACGAGTAGTCAGCCAGGCAACGCTGAAACGAGTTCGAGAATATATTGCCTTCCGCTTTCCTGCGATGAAAGACGCTCCGCTGATCGAGACCCGCGTCTGTCAGTATGAGCAGACTGCGGACAGTCACTTCATCGTGGATCGCCATCCTCTGACGGATAACGTTTGGCTGCTGGGCGGTGGATCGGGACATGGCTTCAAACATGGGCCGGCGTTGGGAGAGATGATGGCGGAGTTGATCCTGAAAGATGGCGAACCCAACACCGTTTGGCGACTGTCGCGCTTCACTGAGGAAACGCGACCTAGAGTTCGCCCTTGACGTAGAATGCTGTCTGATTGAGACCACTATGCAAGTGTCTGTGAAATATCTTTTGCGCTTCGGAATTGCGGGCTGGCTGATTTGCAGTGCTCTTTCGGCTGAACAAGGGTACGCTTCAACCGAACCGAGGCAGCAACCTTCAACATCGCCCACTGTGACGCAGAGTCCAAGCCAGTCAACCGAGACCCCAGGGCGCCCTGGGGGCGTCGATTTGCTTAGCGATACAAGGGGCGTTGATGTCGGCCCCTATCTGGAATCTGTCCTGAAGATCGTGAGGCAAAACTGGTACCACCTCATGCCGCAATCCGCCCGCGCCCCGAAAACGGAGCAGGGCGAGGTGTCGATAGAGATTGCCATCCTTAGGACAGGTAAGGTTAAGGGAATGAGACTGGTGGGAAGCTCAGTAGATGCCTCGCTGGGAGCAGCTGCATGGCACGCCATCGGCGATTCGAGGCTTCCTCCCTTGCCAGCTGAATACTCCGGCCAGTACCTGGCCTTGCGCTTGCACTTCTACTACAATCCCAGCAAAGCGAGCGACACAATACTTCAGTACCGAGACTGAAAACCACGGAGTATTCCCCTTCTTGTTCCTCCGATGTCCTCTCTCGTAAGGATTCCCCTACTGAATCTGAATCACGCTGGCGGTTTCGCCCGCCTTGATCTCTCCCACGCGCGCAATCACATTCCGTGCAAATGCGAAGATCGACTTGGCATGCGGCGAACTCTCGCCCTCCAGCACGATCGGCTTGCCGCCGTCTCCGGATTTGCGCACCTCAGGATCGAGCTCGATGCTCCCGAGAAACGGCACGCTGAAGTGCGCCGCCATCTTCTCCGCGCCGCCGCGGGAGAAGATATCGATCTCGTGATTGCAGTGCGGACACGTAAAGAAGCTCATATTCTCGACCACGCCCACCAGGTCGACCTTCATCTGCCGGAACATTTCGATGGCCTTGCGCGCGTCCTGCAATGAAACGTCAGACGGAGTCGAAACCACCACCGCGCCCGTCAGCGGCACCGATTGCACCAGCGATAGCGCGATATCGCCTGTTCCCGGCGGCAGGTCGACGACCATGTAATCGAGATGTCCCCATTCCACCAGTCCCAGAAACTGCTTCACGATCTGGTGCAGCATGGGACCGCGCCAGATGATGGGCTTGTCTCCGGGATTGAGAAATCCCACCGAAATCACCTTCAACCCAAAAGCCTCCAGCGGCTGAATGCGATTTTCCCCAACCGTCTTCGGCTGCCCGCTCACGCCGAGCATCAGCGGGACGTTCGGCCCATACACGTCGGCGTCGAGCAAGCCGACCTTATGCCCCATCTTCGCCAGAGCGACCGCCAGGTTCACCGACAGCGTTGTCTTGCCCACGCCTCCCTTGCCCGAACCCACGGCAATAATGGCATCGACTCCCGGCAACGGTTGCGGCCCCGGCGCTGGCTGCCCGGGTTGATGAGGCATATGTGCACTCAAGGGATCACACTCCAAGAATCAATCAGGATGGATGAACACTTAAGATTATACAGGGTGGAAACGACACCCATGTGGAGACAGCCGCCTCGGCTGTCAAAGCCAGGGCGAAGTCCGGCAACTACCAAGCCACTACCGCTTCGCCTTCCTTCTCCGCTCCAACTCCGCCCGGCGAATCTCGCGCCGCCGCCCCGCGTCATCGTAGCGACGCCGCTGCTCATCCGTGTCAGGCACGACGGGAGCGACCTTCAAGTGGTTCCCCTTGCCGTCGATGGCGACAAACGTAAGGTAGGCCGAGGCGACGTGCTGCGCCGTATCCGCAATATAGTTCTCCACCCAAACCTTCACGCCCACTTCCATGGAGGTATGAAACACGCGGTTGACTGACGATCTCAAAATCACCAGATCCCCAACTTTCACCGGCACCAGGAAATCAATGTGATCCACCGAAGCCGTTACCACGTAGCTCCGGGAGTGACGATGTGCTGCCATCGCTCCCGCCAGATCGATCCAGTGCATCAACCGGCCTCCGAGCAGCGCGACCAGCGGGTTGGCATCATTGGGCAGAACAATTTCCGTCATCTCCGATTGCGAATCCCTAACAGACCGCGGCGTCAAATTCTCTTCACTCATAGTCGTCTTTCCTCTTTCGATTGGTGGCACTTCTGAGGCGGGTCACCTTAACTGGCCGCTGGTGTCACTTCCTGCCTCTTTCTCTTCTCCATGTACGCTTCCAGAAAACACTCCGCCATTCGCTGCACCCGGCTGTCGCCATGCGGCTCTATCCACCGCGCGTCGAAGGCATCAAACTCCAACGTCCCATGCTCGGTCGGACGATGCCGGCGCTCGCATGTGTAGCGAATGTGGATGCGTCGGCCAGTCCCATTCTCCGAGTCGTTGCCCACACGTTTAACCGCAAAACGCACCGAATCCCAAGCTCGCTCTCGAGGCAACCGCCCACAACCCTCCGCATACCCTAGATTGCAGAACTCCCGCAATTCGTGGTGCGACGGAATCTCACCCTCATGTCCCGGCGCCGTGCAGTGGCCGTTCCACCCGCATCCCAGCGGAAGCCGCTCGGCATGCAGCCAACTCCCGTTCTCCACTCTCTCCACCGGCATAAAGAACGGACAAGCCACAACTACCCTCCGCAGAGCCCGAAATTCAAATGTGAAGGACTGCCTATTCTACTCAGCCGAACTAACACAAGCCAACGGCCCCTGAAGCGAAGAGGCGGCTTGTAGTAACCTCATCTCAACTGAGAACCGAGAACTGCCTTATGGACCGCATCGCCGCACTCAACGACGTGCTCACCCAGAATCCGAACGACACCTTCGCCCGCTACGGCCTGGCGATGGAATACTCCAAGCTTGGGGATCTCGACCGCTCGCTCGCCGAATTCTCCATCCTGCTCAAATCCAGCCCCGATTACACTCCCGGCTATTTCATGGCTGCGCAAACGCTCGCCCGCGCCGATCGGGTCGCCGAAGCCAAGGCCATGCTCACTGACGGCATAGCCTCCGCCCGCCGCACCGGAAACCTCCACGCCCAGGGGGAGATGGAAGCCATGCTGGCGGAGCTGGGATAATCGCCGATCGTCACCCCGCCATCCGCCCCATAAACCATTCCACGACTACCGGAAAAAGCTGATAAACCTTCTGCGGCACATACATAGTCCAAGGCACAATCACTTCCCGCTTTTGTTTCAAATATCCCTGAAGCGTAGCCCGAGCCACGCGCTCGGCGGTAATTCCCCTCACCGACCCCGGACGCACTTGCTTCAACTCGTTCCCGCGAATCGCATTCTCTCCAAACGCAGTCCGCACATAGCCCGGACAAACTGTCAGCACATGAATCCCGTCTTTCTTCAACTCCACGCCCGCCCCCTTGCCTATTGCATTGAGCGCGAACTTGGTCGAGCTGTAAGCCGCGTGAAACGGGATCGGAATGTGCCCCGCGACGCTCGAAATATTGATGATCGTCCCCCCGCCATGCTGCCGCATCACCGGAATAACGGCCTGCATCGCCCCGACCGCTCCAAACAAATTCGTGTCGAACATTTCCCGGCACGCCGCCATGTCCATCTGCGCCACCGAATCCAGCAGCCCATGCCCGGCGTTGTTCACCCACACATCAATCCTTTGAAAGTGATGCAGCGTCAGCCCGATCACGCGGTCAACGTCTTCCCGGTGCCGGACGTCGCAAGCCATTGCCTGAGTGCGCTCGCCATGCCCCACTCTCCCGCGCGCCGCCTCCACCCGGCCCGCGTCGCGCGACAGCATCACCACGCTCGCTCCACGATCGGCAAAAATCTTCGTAATCGCTTCCCCAATCCCCATCGAAGCGCCGGTCACCACCACGACTTTCCCGGAAAGTTCCATAGCGCGCTTTTATTCCTCCGGGTCTTCTGAAGTCAAGCGCTGGGGTACAATCAGGACAGCGCGCTGATTCCCTCGCTCACCGCGGAGACTGCTTGGACACCCTCCTACCTTTGTTCCCGCTCGATGTCGTCCTGTTCCCAGGCACTGCCCTACCCTTGCACATCTTCGAGCCGCGCTACAAAGAAATGATCGGCGAGTGTCTCGCGCAGCGTCGCACCTTCGGCGTGGTGCGCGCCGTCGAACAAGGTTTAGCCGAGATAGGATGCACCGCCGAAATCA
>Ga0206997_10127_pt1 | contig 22059 bp, 34 predicted proteins | sample Alteio_BWMinCont_3_FD_153478 | JGI IMG/M metagenome (GOLD analysis project Ga0206997, IMG submission 153478) | Enriched cells from forest soil in Barre Woods Harvard Forest LTER site, Petersham, Massachusetts, United States -... | ecosystem: Environmental > Terrestrial > Soil > Temperate forest >...
TTCCCAGCGAAAAGCCTACGCTACCAATTGGCTGGGAAGCACCAAAAAACAGTTGTTTGTTAAATGGCCGGTAGTAAAGCCAAAGCATTGTCGAAGCCGAAAGCCAGAGCTCGCATGTCGAATGGCCATGCTTTGCCGCGCACGGTAGACCAGCGTACACTATGGGCGAGAAGATTTCGCGACCTACTTGCGCTTCATCTTGGCGACATGGCTGACACGGCGTCTGAAGGCGAAAAAGCCATCATTCGCAGAGCCTGCACGCTGATGGTTGAACTGGAACGGCTAGAGGAGCGGTTCGCCATTGCAGGCGAAGCCACGCTCAACGAACTCGAAGTTTATCAGCGTTGCTCGAACACCGCAGCGCGATTGCTCAAAACCGTTGGCCTGCAACGTCGAATGAAGACGGTGCAAAGCTTCGGCAACCTGCTGCGAGAGGATGCCGAACGGCAGCAGATCACGATGCGGAAGCATCAGAACGCAAGCGTGTCGAATTCGAAGCGCGCCAGCGCGAACAGCGTGAACGTGGGACACCGCCATCATGACGCCGCTGCTCACATCGCCCGAGCGTGAACTGGCGATCTGCCTCAAGCATCAGCGCCTGCCACTATGCGCGGTGGCTGATGCGCGAGCACCCGCCGACACTGGACGAATGGCTCGTGGCCAAGAACGAGGCCGAGCATGATCCGTAGCTTCGACCAGATCGATAGCGTCACGCTGACGCGCTACCGGGCCGATCCCGTCGCCTTCATCGAAGAATGCCTGGTCTCGCCTTATGACGGCAAGGTTTACACGATGGTCGATGCCGAGCGCCAGTTCATCAACTTCGCATTCCGGCTCGACGACGAAGGCAAGCTGCTCTACCCGCTGTTGGTTTATTCGGCGGTCAAGAAAAGCCGAAAAACCGAACTCGCCGGAATTTTGACCCACACCATGATTTGCCTGTTTGGCGGCAAGTTCGCCGAGGCGTTCATCGTCGCCAACGACCGCGAGCAGGCGATCAACCGATGCTTCACCGCCTGTTGTCGCATCGCCGAGGCGTCACCGCTGTTGCAGCATGAGACGCGGATCATGCAGGACCGGATTTTGTTTCCCGCCACGCAATCGTCGATCACCGCCGTCGCCACGGACTACGCGTCGATTGCAGGCGGACACCCAACCATTTCGGTGTTCGACGAAATCTGGGCCGCGACATCCGAGCGCGCCCGGCGTCTTTGGGACGAACTAATCCCGGTGCCGACCAGAAAGATCAGTTGTCGACTTGTCGTCAGTCACGCCGGATTCGAAGGCGAAGGCCATCTGCTGCGCGAGTTGAACCAGCGCGGCATCCAACTGCCGGAAGTAGGCACCGACTTGCGCGCTGGCTCGGGCATGCTGATGCATTGGTCGCATACGCCGCTGCATCACTGGCAGAACGAGCAGTGGCTGGCGCAGATGCGCCGCGAACTGCGTCCCAACCAGTATGCGAGGATGATCGAAAACAGGTTTGTCAGCGCCGAGTCCAGCTTCATCAGCCCCGATCTGTGGGACGCCTGCGTCGATGTCAATCGCGGCCACAAGGTAGCCGATCTTGTTCTTGCCAACCTGGGCCGCCGTCGACGCATCCGTCAAACATGACAGCACCGCCCTGGCGCTGGTCAGTTGGTCGCAACCGCACCAGCGCGTCGAACTTTGCGATCACCGTATCTTCACGCCCAGCCCCGGACAGCCCATCGACTTCACCGCCGAGGTCGAGCAGACGCTGATTGACTGGCATCGCCGCTTCGATCTGAAAACGGTGTGGTTTGATCCGCATCAGATGGCCGCGTCCAGTCAGCGCCTGCTGCGTCTCGGCCTGCGCATGGAAGAATATCCGCAGAGCATGCCGAATTTAACCGCGATGGGCGAGAACCTGTTCAACCTGATCAAGGGCCGTAACCTTCTGGTCTATCCCGACGAGCAGATTCGCACCGCCGTGCTGCGCGCCATTGCGGTCGAAGGCAATCGCGGCTGGAAGATCGACAAGACCAAGCAATCGCACCACATCGACATCGTGATCGCGCTCGGCATGGCGGCGCTCGCCAGCGTCCGGGCGCAGGCGCAGTCAACCTATGATCTCTCCTACCGCTGGGTGAATGGCGAAGAGCAAGCTGATCCGAAGCAGGCGGCCAAGGACGAGGCTGACGCGGCCTATCGACAACGGCTAACCCAATATCTGCGGCTGCACGGGGCGTTTGGATTTCCATGACCAAAACCAAAACCACGGTCGACGTATTTGCTCGCGGCCTCATGGTCGCGGGCGTGGTCGTGCTGCTGATCATGTTGCTGTTGCTGGTAACGAGGTGAACCAATGCCGCCGCTGTCATTGTCGGACATCCAGTTAAATTTGATCCAGCAGGCCAGCAGCCTGCTGGCACCGCAGGCGCGTGACAGCTTCCTGCGCAGTATCTGCAACCGGCTCGACAACGTTGCCGACCCGACCGACCACGATATCAGCACGGCGATCAATTTCGTTCTGGGCTGCCAGATTGGCGGTGGCCCCCGTGCCTTCATCCAACCCAAACAACCGAAAGGATATCGACATGAAAAACGCAGCAGTAAAGTATTTCAATCGGGACAACGTTGAGACCGACGAGCGCAGCGCCACCCGCAATGGCGTGCTGCGCGATGGTTGCCGCATGGTGGTGCCTACCATGTTTCGGGATAGTGCCGCTCGCGCCAACAAGATCACGGATGGGACAGATAACGCACTAGGACTTCAAAAACCTGGTTGGAGAATCCCCGTTGTCAGTGATCGACGCGCGGTTCGGGATGCTTACGAACAATACGAGGCTGATTTGATCTCGGCCTACCGCGACAGCAAGAAGTCGGAAAACGAAGACGATGACGATGACGACGAGGACGAGAACAAAGGCAAAGGCGGCAAGAAGAACTTCGGTTCAAACAATAGCCCCAGCGACAGCCGATCCGCTGAATACGCCGCTTACGACAATCAAATCCGCGATGCTTGGCGCGGCTGAGCCTTTCCCCCGGTGGGTCTATTAGGGTCCCGCCCGGTGTCTGGCGGCTCTACAAGGGTGCTGCCAGACAAAAAACCATCCGCCAAGGAATGAGGAGGACACCATGAGCAAACAAAACACGTCGATCTCGCTGGACCGGATCGTCAGCGCGTTGGAAGGCACCGCTATCGGCTCTGCCACCATCGCGGAAATCATTGCCGACGTGGAAAGGCAGATCGCTGCCACCGAACAGTCGTTGATCGAGGAGAAAGAATCCGTCCTCGACCTGACGAAATGCAAGAACCCGAAAGCGGCGCACGACCGCATCGTCGAGTTGGAACTATTCCTAAACCAACTAAGGGCGAGCCGCCCGCGACTCGACGAAAAACTTGCGGCCAGTCTGGAAAGTGAGCGATCCGCCCGCTTTGATGGCACCTACAAGCAAGTCAAAGCCGAGAGGGATCGCCTCGCCAACGAGTTCGCCGAGGTCTATCAGGCCACGGTTGCGCGGCTGGTCGACGTACTGATCCGCATGGCGGCGTGCGACGTCAAATGTGCCGAAGTTAACTCGCAAGCGTCAGCCCTGCACAACGAGCAGCGCCGCTTGCTCAAGTGCGAACTGGTTGCCCGTGGCCTAGAAGCATTCTCGCGTGCACAGCCCGAACTCGCCAAGACCGTGGTGCTTCCCGATTTCGTCGAGTCGGCGCGCACGCGCTGGCCAGCCACCACCTCAACAAGTTTCGCGGTAGCCTATGCCGAAACCACTAGTCCGCCCTTCCATGCGGGCGCGGATTGGGCGTCATCAGCGGAAAAGCAGCGTCGGCGTCAGGCAATCGAAGCCGATCAGGCGCGGAGCGCCGCCTTTCACGAACAGGCGACCAAAGATCAGGAAGAAAGAAAAAACCGCGAAGAGCGTGAGCGCTTCGCTGCTCTGAAGCGCTAAGAAGGACAAATTCCGCTGCCGGTGCCGTCCTGTCTTTTTCTTGCTTGCGGAGGCGGCCTTACTCTTTTATTTCCATCCTAGTCATGTGATTCAAAACGGCTGCGACACCATCCGCGAAGGCTTGGCATTCCTGTTGGGTCTCAAAATCCCCCCGGTATTTTCCAAAGAGGATCACGGTGCGTCCTCTCCCTTTACCCATGAGAATCTGGCCAACTAGATTGCCGTTTTCGTCATCGATCCCGCGACTGCCGCCGTCCCGGCGCAGATCAACCTCCGGTAACTTTATTTTCATATGGGCCTCCCATGTTGCGGTCCATCCTGAACGCCCGAAAAGTGCCTAAGTCAAACTAGGCCACTGAGGTCAATGCCAGCACCCCTTTGGGTTGGGGTGGCCCCCTTGGGGGTTCCCTTTGTGGCCTCAAAAACGGTCGAATGATACCGTAGGCGCGATTTCCGGCCTTGGGCGGCCTCGCTGGTGCGTTTTTTCGGCTGGCCGGTAGCCAGCAGCCCCTCATGCAAGCCCGTCTGGGCGGGCTTTAAAACGCGCCTACCTCGATACCGGAATGCCGAGGAACTTGGAAATGAGCCTGACCGAGGACCTACTGGAACACGCTTGGGCGAGCCATGATCCGCAGCGGGCGGTGATCCCGGCAGCGATCTGGCGTCAACTGCGCACCTTCAAGCGCGAACTCGCCCCCACCGCAGCCGTCATCGAGTCCATGCTCAGTGATCAGAACCTCGCCCGCAGCGTGCTTGAACCGGTGATCCGGCGAAGAGGCATGCACCGAATTCGTCTGCTGGAAGATTTGCGCCGCGCGCTACCTGCCGCCTCGTTGCGGATTTCCAACAAACAGATTTTGGAAATTTTCTGGCTGTCGCCGAAACCTCATATCATCGTCGACGCCAAATCCGGCGAAGATCAAGACTGCCTATTGGCGTGTTATGCCTTGGCGTTTCCACCCACGGCAAAGACCTTGACGCTGCATTCCGGCTGGGCGCTGGAAATTTCCGATCATGCCAGTGCTCGCTTGCTGCAACGCTCGCCCAATGCTGACTTGCGCGCCGCCGCCCTACAAGCTGCGTTGGCGTTTGTCGCCGCTGACGCGTCGATAGTCAGGCCCATGATTGGCAAGCCGACGTCGCTATATTTGCCTGCCGGAACCGGCGCGTTTGCGGCGACAGTGATCGGTGGCACGACACAGACCGGCAAAGTCAAAATCTATGCGAGGTGTCGCACTTACGTTCCTCAAAGTTGGCTTAAACCCGACCAGAAGTTTTTGCCACAGGCCACTGACGTCGAGAACACCGTGGCGATTGCGCTCTGGCGGTGGGATAGAATTGGTGATTCAGCCGCACTCGTCAGCGACTGACGTTGCCCCGGTTATGCCTACCGGTCCTTGGTGTTGATGGTCGTCATTTTGCTGTCGGCTTGATGGGCAGGGATTGGAAGATGGCGCACGACAGTCCTATGGGACTTTTTTCTTTGTTTCGGCGGGTTATTTTTTGCACGGCCATGCGGCTTGGAAGGCGTCAATCGCGAGTGCGATGAAAGGCAGATGCATTTGCGCGGGTCGCTCGTCAAGATATTTGTCAACAACGAGATTCTCTCGGTACGCGAGTCTTAAGACTGCCTTCAAGAGAGGGGCCAATTGATTTAAACATCAGCAATATGCCGAGGCAGAGACCTGCCATATTATCTTGCGGCGCGTTATCCCTTTGAAGCATTTTGCACTTCGGCAAAATGACGTTTGCACTTTCATAGTCTTCGGCCGCTTGTGCTGAAAGCGCCCACAATAGTAGAAACACCACCAATACGCGATACATACAATTTCTCCCGTTTTTCAAGAATACTGCCAGAGGGTGATACGAGTAGCGACTAGATCGCCGCCCAGCTTCACCAAGGTCGTCTGGCGTAGTCACCAAATTGCGCGAGCCCGGTCTGCGCCGCCCGCGGGGATACCACCGGAGTTTTGTCCGCCTTCGTTGTTGATGCTGGCCGCGCGGCGACCACCAGCCATCCATACGAACTGAACCGTGTCGCGATGGTGCAACAAGAAATTCGACCTTGGCGCAGCCGATCCACTTCACCAAAAGCGAGTCTCGAGATGATCCTAGATCGCGAGGCTGGCGCAGGACCGGATCGGCGAGGCCATACCGGTGTCGACATAGTAGCGCGTGGTCGCCGACCCAAAAGGCCCTGGCAGCCCTCTGCCCAATGGGAAAGGGCGCGCGCCCGTCTAGTTCTCTGCAACCCTAAACCGCCGAACAGCGTGGAAATCCACCTCAATATCAATAACTTGCGTTGACACCGTCGGACAGCAGACATAAAGCGAACCGGCCCGACACCGTCCACGTTAAGAATTTCCGAACCATTGCGGCGTCCCGTCAAGCCTCTATTTACAGCTTGGCGAGCATGATCGAGAGGATAATCTATTGTTGTTTGTTCGATCTGACGAGGCATCCCGTTGAGCTGGAATCCATTCCATGAGGCCCACTCAATTGAGGCCGTGTCTGCCGCTGTCAATTTCTATGAGCCGTTAAACGACGTGGTCTGGCGTCGGGTTATCCGAGAGGCGGAGTCGCGCGCCAACGCTTGCGGACTCTCAGCGCGCTCTCAAGTTCGGACCGGCATGCAGTTTTCAATCGGTGCCGCTCCCGGCGTACCGCCCGTTCCGCAACTTGACGTTGATGCTGTGAGATTCTACAGAAACGCTAGTGACGAGGAGTCTAACACACTCGTTCCCACTGAAACCCTCACGGTTGCCAAGGGCGTTTTGCTTTATCACACGACTGCCTACACGCGTTGGGAAGCTATGTTGCCCCAACTTCGGACCATATTGACGGAGCCGCTCGGAATCGCGTTAGAGGCTGTATACGTGAATAATCTGCGCTTGGAATATAGGGACGTATTCAAACAGGTGATCGACCAATCCCCGCCGTTGGTGACGAACCTTCTGCGCTCGGGTTGCGATCTGTTAGCACCGCACATATTTCGGCGCAATCAGCTGTTTCACTCACACACCGGCTTTTTCGAACCGTGCGATAGTTGCGACCAGCGGCTCATCCAATTGAATGTGGATGCGAATGACTTGATCGAGAACAATGAGCAAGTCCGCGCCATAACGATAATGACTGCGGTGCAGGATAACTTTTTCCCTCAACTGGAGGCCGAAAGAAATCGTACGTCTTCAGAATTGGTCGCTCGTTTTGACTCGCTGCATAAGCGATGCGATGAAGTATTTAAGAGCGTTATAACCGACGAAATTGCCGAGCGCGTGGGAATGAATTCATGACCTCCACAGCAGTTCAATTCTACGAGCAGGAGCCTGCGGCCACCACCGGGGGCCGCCGCAGACCCATAAGCGCAGGGTTAGCCGGTTTGGCTTTGCTCATGAACACCGCCACGCCAGCTATTGACAATTCGAAGACACCGACGGCCCGCCCAGGTATTGAGCAAAATAAAACTTCTGAACGCCGCCGCCGGTATCGTGCACCTGTCGAGCATGGAATGGCTCGTCTCAAGCGGTTCGCAAAGTACAAGGCGGATTGGGATAGCAGAGGCGCAGCCGCCCCCATGTCACTAGCGATCAACGCAGCTCTGCGATACCTGACGTTTCTTCAATCTTGGCATCCCAATCCACTCGCGACTATTAGCCGAGATGGAGAGGCAATTCTGGAGTTTGACGATAACGACGCATTCTCATCGATCCGCTTTCGCGACGACCACGGCCTGATTGTCGAGCTTTACCGACGTCCGAAGGGCAGCCAGCAATCGTTGTATGAAGAGGGATCGGCACGGGACGCCAGCATCAACGAGTTTATTCGAGACCAACTGAAGTTGCCGACACTACCCCATGACTTCGTGTGAGCTTTGCCGCGCTCTTTTCAACGACAGCAACCAGAAGAATTTAGCTGCTGTAGCCGAACAGCAGTTTCCAAATTGTCATTGTGAGCAATTCAGCGTTGGCGAGGGATCGCCTAGTCGTGTTCACGACGACGAAATTCTCTACCGAATGTTAACGGACCCTATCGACCTTGACCAAGATACAGGCCAGATCGCGCGAGAGGCGTTTGCGCAGGCCTACAAAGACGGGTTGAGCATCGTGCGTGAACGAGCCACCGATGCTGAGATGGAAGCGGTCGTAAGGGAGGTCCTCTCCGTCAAGCCGAACAAAGAGCGTCGAACTATCCGCGCGATTTTTGAATTTCGGTGTTTGACTATAAGAGACGAACGTTGCGTGTTTCAGGGCAGTCAACACAAGGCATTTTGCGTTTATGATCAAACGGTGTCGCGGATATTAGAGCCAAATGAGCCGCCCGTTGCTACTCACGGCACCATCTTAAGCCGCCGATTGTTCGAACCTCCTACTACAAAGCGTCAATTTCAAAGTGACTGCAATGACACCTTGCACCGAATCATTACAGCTCGTTCCGTCGACGTGACTACGTTTAGAAATGGTCTGGTCGCCACCCTCAACGCTAGGTCGCTTGCTGGCGAATTTATTAGAGCCGTCTAACGGCCTGACGTCGTGTGAACTTGTCTTCAAGATCGGACAGCCGCATATCGTCAGGCCACTGGTCGGCGCTGGTCGCAATCGAGTGGCTGCACTTGTAGTCGGCGCAAAAGATCAGCAGGCCGCGCACGCCTGAGGCACGCATTTCGCCGAGGGTGATTTTCTGCGGACGGGTCATCGGGCGATCAAAAACCCATTTCGATATACTCGCATCCAACAAAGCGATCTCCACCTCCCTTCCAATCGAAGAAGTGCTCACCATCATCTAGCGACTTGCAAAATTGGGGTGCAGTGGATGATCCTTTGTTCGTCACTACGCGGTTGGTGGTGTAGACCCAAAAACTTGTGCTGCCCGCACCGACTCTTTCAAGGCGAGAGATGGTTACCACGCCGCATAGGCCATCGGGTCCCTCCTTTGATACCCAAGAGTCAGCAGTTACACGCTCGAATGTTTGAGAGAAATTGGCTGTAAGGATTTTGCATGTTTTCGCGTCCCTTTGGTGACTTAAGCGCGCTATGTTGACGAGGTTTTCCTCAGTCTGATTCTTACAAAACGCCACGAGCAGGGCCGTAGTTTGCTCCATATCCTGCCGGTCACGGCCAGTAAGCTTGTCGATGTTGCCCTTCACATCAGCCGACAAATTTGCCTTCCCTGCACGCAGGTAGGAGAGCGTATTTTCAAACTCAGAACACCCTTGAGGAAAAGCTTGATCTTTAGGAGCGGATCTGAACTGTTGGCGAGCGTCTTCGATTGCCTTCTGCAATTCGTTCTCTTTCGCCTTTTTAAAAATGCTTATTTGCTTGAAGTCGCAGGTCAATTCGGCTGACGTCGTCTCGGCGCACTTAATCTGCAGGCCGCTATTCTCTTTGGTGTCGTAGACCAAGCTAAAGCGGGGTTTCTGATCGGCTGCATAGCTTGGCAAAATAGCCAAGGCCAGCATGATGATCATAGTTGCCGACGCCGTGATGACGGTTTTCATTTGAACTTCCTAGCAACGAAGGAATCAGGATTGGGGGTCGAAAAGATTCAGCATTCGATCAGAAAGTTCTAAACGTTCATACCATCGACTCTCGTCCGCTTTGACATCGAACACCTCCCACATGGCAGATTGCCTAGAGGAAGCCCCCCGGCGTGGAATGTGTGCACGAAGCCGGTCGTTCTTGTCATATCGAAATATGGGCGGCGTTTTTTCGTCAGGGCGCAACTGCGTAGGTGAAAACTGCAGCGGTTCACCCAAGTTCTTGTCAGAGGGCACTTCGTGTTTTTCAATTTGGACGCGAATCATCCGCAAATCATCGGCCAATTTCAGAAAGTTGTGGTCGGTTAGAATCTTCCGGCCTTTGAGCGTAAAGCAGACAGCATATGCAGAGCCGACCCACCATTCGGAAAGAACCCAAAGGTAGTTAAATCGAAAGTCCAGTCCCGCTTCAGGAGGCGGTCGATCCAATAATTCCTGTTCCAGTGCCCTGCAAAGCAGGTCTATCTCACCGAGTCGCTGAATTGAATTCGCAAGAAGGGATTGGGGGAGCTGCGATCCGATCCGATGAGATATTTGAATCCAGTGCTGATGGATTTTCTTGTTACTGTTCTGGGCGAGACCGAACGCTGCGACGATCAATTGGCCGATTGTGGGAGATGTTTGACTCTCCATGGGTCACCCGAATGACTCATCACCCGGCTCATCGCCGGATGATAGCGGTTCTTCACCTTGACCCAGTGCTTCGACTGGCCAGCCTGATACCGACGGTCGCACCGTTTCGACACTAGACCCTCTAACCCCATTTGGCATGCGGCGCGAAACAGGTCGGGACCGATCTCGCCCTGTTCGAATGGTGCAACAAAGATGCCGTCCGGTCGGCGGGCCAGTAGCCGAGCAAGGTTGGTCTTGCGCATTGACAACGGCAGGCTGCGCAGGTCGTCACCGTCGAGCGCGAGTATATCGAAGGCGTAGAGTTGCACTTCGTCGTCATGCCTGCGCGAATGCAGCGCGTTGAAATCCGCAACCCCGTCCACCCCAAGCACCACCGCCTCGCCGTCGATTACGAACCGCTTGACCCGGTTCTTCAGGGCTGTCTCGACAATCCACGGGTAGCGGCTGGTCCAGTTGTAACCGCCCTTGGTGATCAGGCGCACGCGGTCGCCGTCGCGTTCCAGCCGAAGCCGGTAGCCGTCGTATTTGATCTCGTGCAGCCAGTCCGGGGTGTCGGGAACAGTGATGGTCTTGGTCGGGATACAGAAGTCGAACGACTTAGTCATGTTCCCAAGATAGGGAAAGCGCGACAAAATGCGACTCCGAATGGCAGGAACCCCCGTCCGTAGGGCTTCATTTGGTTCAGTGGGTCGTGTTTTCCGCCGATTACGCGGCCTGCACGGTCACCGCCCAATCCCGAAAGCCCCAAAGGGCGGGACCGTGCTTTATTAAATGCTCCGTCGCCAATATGCGGCATGCGCTCGCCACGAGGTGCGGGGCCGCGTCGGGTTACGTCTCCGTTGACAGTGTAATAGGATTTACTGCTCTTGCGTCAGCCATAAAAGGACAGCCCCGCAAAAGACACCAGCGACGCCCGCTGCAAAAAATGCACCGGCCATGATTACAAACCCAATCGGGTCTAGCTGTTCAAGCAATGATGTGATCACCGGAATTTCCCCCGTTACTCGCGAAAATTGCGGCTTGCAAACTTGCAGTCTCAAGTCGCGACGACGGGATTCCGGTTTTGTGCAAATGTCTAGTCAGCGATATTTACGCTTCGACGGATTTCGGTGGATAACTGGCCGAAGGAATCATTATTGGGCATCTGTTCCTTTGTTTTCGAGTGCTTTCAGATAGCCGCGATTGATCCAGTAACACTCGGTTTCCCCTACCGGGCGCATGCAGGTTGCGTCGCTGAACGCTTCCTTCTCGATGTACCAGCCGGTTGCCTTTCGTGAACCAATGGCAGGTCGTGGGGTGCTGATTCCAGCGTAGGCAGGGCTTTCTTGCTCATGCGTTGTCTACATCCTCCCAAATCCAATAAGCACCCCTAGTTTTCATACCTAGAGCGCGAGCCGGATCGTCTAAGCGTCTTACCAACCGTTGTCGTATTTCGGTCGTTGCATACGGCCAGCATTGGGCATGGTCGGCCCGGATCAGCAGGGTTCGGAAACCAAGATCATGCGCGGCACGAACCAGAGTGACTTCCCACCAACGGCGCATCGGGCGATAGCGGCACCGGTTCATACCGACTCCGTGTATCTGCGAAATGATCAATTGCTTTCCAATCAGATCGAAAGACATGCCGCAAAAGCAAATCCCGTCGAGATAGACCAACACGCTAAACGAACCTCCCCAATACACGTCATACAAAATCGTCCCTTGCCATCGATACAGCCTTACTTTGATATCGGGGCGATGCTTGGCTAACAGTTCTTGCAAGCGATTGTGGAGAGTGCCTTCGATCCGCAGTGCATCCTTGTGCCGATATCGGGAGATTGCGCTTCTGATCGCATACTTTAATGGTCGCAGATGTACTGATCGCCGATTTCGAGCCATGTCCACCAGTAATAAACTCATTGCTTTATTACCACTTTGGAAGTTGGCCCTTGATCGCCGGATGCTTCGCATAAAATTCGCCGAGTGCAGCAACGATGTCATTCATTTGCCCATTCAGAAATCACCCGGTTCAGTTGCGGAGTTTCAACTCGGGCGCAATCCTTAAAAGAGACGCTTTGCGGTTGAGCATTTGAGTTCGCCATAACCTAGCCAGTTTGGTGTTATCTCCTGGATTTTGCCCAGAACACCCTCATCAAGCCCGATATTCGGACGAGGGTTCCGACGACCACCAACTTCTTTTCCGCTGGATTGTCGAATGAAAACAGAATCCTCCGAAACGTTTGTTATTTGGAACTTGCCAATGGGCGTGGTCTCGCAGGTGGGCTTTTTTAGTCGCCTCGCATAATCAACCTAACCCGCCCGTCACCGTCGCTAACGGAGGCGGAAGAAACGTGGATGAGTGGAGAGTAGTCCGGCCGATTGTTGTCGAAGGACCGAGCATAACGGCAGCTCTCTTTCCCTCCACCAGATCAAACGTCACACTCCGACAGCAGCATGGTGACGAAGATTTGCCACCATGCTGCTGTTGTCCACGTTATGGCAGCACGTTGGTGAAGCCTCCGCCGACACCGACACCGATGTTGTTGGAGACGCCGCCGGTGATGGCCGCACCATTGCCGAAAGAAACCGCGCCGCTTGTGGAGTTGCTCTGACCCGCAGACGCCCCGAGACCGGTCGAGAGGCTACCGGCCGGGGAAGCCGCCGCGAAACCAGCACCGATGTTGGTATTGGTCCCGTTGGCGAGCGAACCGGCCGCCGCCGTACCCTGCGTCGCAGCCCCCGTCCCGGTGAAGACGTGGCCCAAGTTCGCGCCTCCCCCGATGGCCAGCGTCGAGCCGGCGTCAGCCGGGATAATGCTTCCCACGAGAGCGATGAACGCAACACTAATCAACAGCTTCTTCATTGTGACTTTTCCTTCTTTTCGGTTTCCGCCACGGCGGGTGCCGGGGCGGGTGATGCCGCCGTGTGAGAGGTTTCACCACTCGCCGTCGCCTTCTTCTTCGGCGCCGAATGGTGGACGACGTGAGCCCAGACACGGCAGCTCTGCTGGGTCACATCGTAGTCGTTGCAAAGACGGTTCTTGCCGGTCGCCCCTTCCACCAGCCAAATGTCGCCGCCGATGTAGGGCGGCTCCTCGGAGGCTTCCGCCTGCGCGTAGCGGGTGAGGACCGGCGGCGGGGCGGGATAGCCCCGCGCAGGCGGCGGCATGTACTCGACGCAAACCTCCGGCATCGCGCGATTGATGTCGGGGTTGAGGCAAAGCCGCGCGACCGCCGCCTTCTTCAGCCCGAAGCTCCACAAGGTGCGCGCATCGAGCCGCGCTGCGCAGCCGGGATCAGGGATCGTGGTGCCGAAGCTGAATCCGGTGCCGACAAACGCGCCGCCGCCTGAAACCGACCCGAGGCACGTTTCGAGCCCGGCCGCGGCCAAGCCCGGTGCGAAAACGCTCGGCACGCTCTTGATCGTCTGATTGGCCGGCACGGTGCTGTTGGTGGTGATCGTCGCCGAAGGGTTGCCACCGACGCCGACCCCCGTGCCGCCCTGACCCGAGATCGCCTGCGAGCTCGATGCCGTACTGGCAATGCCGACGCCCATCCCCGTCGTCGTCGATGATTGAGCCCATGCAGGTGCCCTCGCCGCCATCGCAACGATGGCAGCCAACAAAAGCCGCTTCATGTATGGTTCCCCGTCCGCCGGTAGATTGATTCAATTAATTTCGGCGAGCGTGCTGGTCTTTACTCGAAATTTACCAAGCGCGCGAGCTACCAAAAAGGGTGGTAAGACCAAGCACTGCGGCGACTCGCCGTGGATACGACTAGCCCAAAAGATTTTCCGTGGATCGATGAGAGTGCACTGAAGGACCGGCAGAAGCGTTTTGTGCTCGACGGCGAAAGGCCATGATCCTGGGCGTCGACGGCATTTCCGATTTCAACTTACCCCAACAACAGCTTCTCACCCGCCGCCAACTCCGCCGCATCGTCGCCGCGTGGAAACAGGTGCCCATAGACGTCAAGGGTCATGGCAATCGAGGCATGACCAAGCCGCTCCTGCACGACTTTGGCTGGCAGTTCGAGACCACCGTCAACCTTTCGGTTGATACACCACGACGCGAAGAAATGCCGGAACGCGTGCAGGCCGGTGTACTTTGGTACCTCGACGGGCTTGCCGTCCTTGTCGCGCTTCTGGTTGCCTTGCTCGTCCAGTACGGGTGTTGTAATGCCCGCCTCACGCATCGTCGGGATGAGTTGCCGCGTGACAATATTGGCGTGCGCCTCGACATTTCCCTCGCCGTTCGGAAAAACTAAACCAAGCCTGCCGTCTTTCTTCGGGCATTGTAGCTTCCATTGGCGAAGCGTCTGCACCAAGCCGGGGGTGAGTGGAATGGTGCGCTCGCCCGCCTCCGACTTCGGCTTGCCCATCGTGTTGTATTTGTCGGCGCGTTGGCAGACGTGCAGTTCATTCCTGCGCAGATCAAGATCAATCCAGCGCAGGCCGCGTAACTCGGAAGCACGAAGCCCGGTGAAAACGGCGGTCAGCAGCAAAGGACGAAACGAGCCATTGGCTTTCGCCAGCAACGCGCGCACTTCGTCGGGAGTCGGAATGTTGATGCCGACCTTGAGTTTGCCGTTCTTGCGCCGATCTTCGCGGCGACGGCTGCGCTTGCCGCTCAACTCGCGCACCGCGTTGCGGACAACGAGGCCGCGTTCCTGCGCGTCAGACAACAGTGCTCCCAGCGAAACCCGCACCGCCCGAACCATGGCTGGCGAAGTACCCTTCTCGCGTAACCTGTCCTCGAAGGCTCGAACAAAGGGCACCGTGATTTTTGACAGCTTGTCGCGCCCGATCAGGGGGGCGATGTGCAGGTTCACGTGCTGCCGGTATTGATCAAGCGTGCCCTGCTCCAAACCGGCGGAACGGCAACTCGTGATCCAATTCTCGGCAGCATCCTTGATGGTGATGCTGGCACTGTCAGCAACGTGCGTACCCTCACTGATCTGCACCTTGGTGGTTGCGGCAAACGAGGTCGCTTCGCCCTTTAGTTCGAACGTCCTGTGGCGTCGCTTGCCTTGCTGATCCGTGTAATCGACGACCCAAGCTTCCCGGTGCTGCCCGGCGTGGTTGGACCAAACACGCTTGCGAATAGACATTGAAAAAACCTGCTCAAAGGCATGATGGGAATATCTGGTAATATGTGTTAGCCGCGCTCGGAATGCAACAAGAATGCAACAAACTTGCTAAATATTCAATGATTTCAATGGCGACTGTAATACTCTGACTCTGTTTGTCTAGGTTCGAATCCTAGTTCCCCAGCCACACTGCGTTCGCAGTTGTTCGCACCGAACCGCAGACGTTCAACAAACTATTGATAGTTGAAGCAAACATTTCCTTGGATGCTCGCCTTAGGCGCGAGCGTTCTCTTGTAGCCGTCAATTTTGACGGTATCTTTGACGGTATATCGCGCTTGTAAGCTTACTACGCAATGCTTGGAGATACCGCCATGTCGTTAACAGATACGCGCATCCGCAATGCCAAACCAAAGGGCAAGCCATACAAGCTTAGCGATGGCGCGGGCATGTATCTGCTCGTCAAACCTGATGGCGCACGTTACTGGCGGCTTGATTATCGGTTCGCTGGGAAGCGCCGGACGCTTGCCTTAGGCATTTATCCCATCGTGTCTCTCTCCAACGCCAGATCTCGGCGCGAAGACGCTCGAGCATTGCTCGCGAAAGAGATTGATCCGGGCGTGGCGAAAAAGGCGAGCAAGCGCATCGCCAAGTTGACTTCCGGGAACACATTTGAGGCCATTGCACGGGAATGGATCGCCAATCAGCGCAATCGGCTTGCAACTCGCTATACGGCGCTGCTGCTGGCCCGACTTGAAGCGGATATTTTCCCACAGATCGGCTCGCGGCCCATCACGGATGTCGACGCGCCTGCATTGTTGGAAATGCTCAGGAAGGTTGAGAGGCGCGGTGTCATCGAGACAGCCCGGAGGCTACGGCAGTTGTGCGGACAAGTTTTCCGCTACGCCATTGTCACGGGGCGAGCGCAACATGATCCGTCCGCTGACCTGAGAGGAGCGCTCAAATCTCCGGGCCGTCCGCGTGGCCACAAGGCAATGCCGCTAGATGAGGTGCCGACCTTTATGCATGCGCTCGGCGCTTATGATGGTGATGAGCGAACAAGACTCGCCTTGCGGTTCATGGTTCTCACGTTTGCCCGCACAACAGAGTTGCGGTCAGCGCGTTGGTCTGAATTTGAAAACCTCGATGGTAACGAACCCGTTTGGCGCATCCCCGCTGAACGCACCAAGATGAAGCGTGAACACCTTGTACCGCTCGCACCGCAGGCCTTGGTGGCGCTTCGCGAACTGCGGGGCTTACCCGGTTCCAACGCCAGCCCGTTTCTATTTCCCTCGGCATCACGCGAAGGATGCATGAGCAATAACACAATGCTCTATGCGCTGTACCGCATGGGATACCATGGGCGCGCCACAGTCCACGGCTTCCGAGCAATGGCGTCGACCGCGCTCAACGAGATGGGCTTCCGACCGGACGTGATCGAACGTCAACTTGCTCACCAAGAGAAGAATGCAATTCGAGCGGCTTATAACCGTGCGGAATACCTGAACGAACGCCGCGCTATGATGAACCAATGGGCGGACTATATGGACGCGATCGGCGGTGGAAATGTCGTTCCGTTGCAGTCAAAGGCTAAAGGGTAAGGCAAGCGCACCCGATGAACCATCACTGATGGCATAGCGCGTTTTCGCCTTCTGGCTACCCGATCCGATCCTTGGTCAGGGACCATCGGCATATGTTTTCAAGGCAGATCACCAAGAGTCGATGGGAAAGAAAACGCGCCTTATTGCCGAAGCTAAGGTTGGCATATCCGACCGAGGAAGACGTGCTTCAACTTGCGGGTTTGGCCAAAATTGAAACCGATCGGCAGGCTCATTTCGGAAGCCCTATACGTAATATCATTCTTGATGCGCACTTAAATAACGACCTCTATCGCGATCTGTCGGCCGTCGAAGTTCGTCGACACTTACTGTCAGTGCGCAAGAAGGCGCTTGATCTTAAGAAGGCATTGGCAGCTGTTGACGTAGGAACCAAGGGATCCGCAGAGAGCGCCGGTAACCTACTTGAAATTGGACTAACTAATTCGAAGTTGAAAGAACTCCCTGATTATCAAAATGCGCTTCTTGAGCTGGCGAAGGCGGCTGATGCTAAGATCCAAGTAATAGTGTCGAAGCGTGGGCCGAAGGGTGCGGGTGGAAATATGGCCTTCGATTTTTTTATTCAAGGGCTGCATATGGCCGCTCTGATGTTTGGAGGCAAATGGACGATCTCCAGATCAGTAGATGGGAGTTGGAAGGGAACCTATTTGGAGGCACTCAAAATTCTAACGCCATACTTGCCCCGAGGTCTGTTGCCTATTGCTGATATAGGCCGATCAATCGAGCACGTTAGAAAAAGGCTGACAGATCACATCACAAAGAATCTTTAAACGCTGCTCTGATCTTTGTGTTTGGTTGCTACTTCGCTTTTTGTCAATTTCGCCAAGCTCGCAAATGTTCGAGCGAGGTCGCCGGGACCACCCCGGCCATTGATGGCGAGATTAAGAATGAACTATCCGCTTGCTTACAGCATCTCGGAATCGTGCGCCGCAGCGCGAGAGGGTCGTACCGGAATTTACAAGGCAATTCGCGAGGGAAAGCTTCGTGCGGTCAAGCGGGGCCGTCGAACCCTGGTACTCGCCGAAGATTTGCGCCGTTACGTCGAAAACCATCCGGCAATTGAGCCCAAGCGCTAGGCGCCAACAATGAACCCCGGTCGCGGTCTTCACACCGCGCCGGGGTCTCAATTCGTCCAACCCCACTGTGGATTTGAACATCATGAAACTACATCATAAAGCGAAGCATTGCCAATTTCCCGATCTGTTCGATTGGGACGCCGAACAGGATCGCCGAGTCATCGACCATCGCGCTCGATGGGTGTCTCGCAGATGCCGCGTTTCTATCGCCACCGCCGGGACCATCGTCACAAACGCTGGCTTCTCAGATGGCGAGCGCAACAGATGACGCGGGCTGGCCCAGAAATCGTCACTGGCGGGGTTTCGGCCCCGCACGCACTCCACCCCCATCCGATGTCGCGAACGATCGCGGACGGCTTTCCGGGCCGCGCGGAGCGTAGCGATGCCGAAGCGGCGTGGATGTCATGACGGGCGCTCGCACGAATGCTTTGGGTATGCCGCTGCCAACCCAGTCTTTCCGCGATTGGCAGCCCATGTATGCCGCTCACGGCATCCCCACTTTCCCCGTCCAGATTGGTCCAGATTTGAAGAAACCCATGGTGTCGAACTATGATCGGTTCGGACTCCCGGCAAGCTCTGAGATAGCTCGAAAATTCCCAGACGCTACCGCCATCGGCTTCATGGTTGGCAGACGCACCGGACTCACTATCCTCGACGTCGACACATCAGACGAAAAAACATTGGTTGACGCACTCGACAACATTTACGGACCACGGAACCCGTACCATTCAAAAGGGTCAGCGAAATAGTGCCTTATTTCGCTGTTCGATGCGTGATGCGCCGCGTTGCGAATCATTCGACGAGCTTTTGGCCTCCGTACGAATTTCTAATCGCAAATTTGAGCCGCCGTTAGACGACCACGAGGTTAAAACTGTGGCCCATTCCGCTTGGAAGATGACGATCAATGGCAAAAACCGCTTTGGAGCGCCGCCTACGGTAATTGTTGATCACCCGACTGTTGACGCTCTTGCGGCGCGAAATCCTGATGCTTTCGCACTTTTGATGATCCTAGAACGCCACCATGCCTCGAATGATAACTTCATTCTAGCAAAGGCGATGGCGGCAAGTCTTGGCTGGGGAATTAGACGGTGGCGCGCTGCACGCGCGCGTTTGGTTGAAGGCGGCTTTATCCGGTGCGTACAGCCTGGCGGCCGCCGACCGAAAGACCCAGCGATTTTCGCGTGGCCAGAACGGGGGTCAAAATGATCCCCAATAAGAAAACAAACACTTCCTCCTTTCCTCCCTCCTCCCCCCGCTAGAGAACTGACTATGACGGTTAAAACAACGATCATGATTACACAGGGACAAATTTGATGACGGTGGACAACATGGTTTCCAGCAGGCGGTTGCGGGTACACCTCGTGTCTGGCCTGGCGCAATATTTGAGCACTCGATCGCAGCGCCGCTTAGGCTGGTGTGGGATTTGAACCATGAACCGCACCAATGACAGTGCCGTTAGCTTGTCCGCCGAACGCATGCGCCGTTACCGTCAGCGGCGTCGCGCTGGCCTTCGTTGTTTGATGGTTCAGTTACGCGAAACGGAAATCGACATGCTCGTCTGCAGAGCGCTGCTAAGGCCCGAAATGCGTAACAATGAATACGCGATCATCAATGCTTTGCATGCCCACTTCGATCTAACTTTGAATATGAAACCATAACCACGAAACCATAAAGCCGTGACGCGCAACACCAGATATCCCAGATCGACTGTCGAAGAAGCGGCAATCGATTGCCTCGACGTGCGCGAAGCCCTAAAGGCAGGTGTGCTCAAAGGAGGATGGGTTAATCTTAGGGCCGGGATCCGGTGGCCGCGTATCCGGAAAATTTGGGCGTCGCGCTACCTGATTCAGATCGAATTGCACAATCAGACCGTTCCTCAGCAAGTCCCCGTCTCATGGACCCCATGCCATTACGGCGGCGCCAGGCCGTGGCTCCACTGCCTTTGTGGGCGGCGAGTGCTCCGGCTGTTCAAAGGTTTCGGCGGATACTTTTGTCGCCCGTGCTGCGGAAACCCGATTTATGAAAGCCAAAGACGTAACCAGAAGGCGCGGGCCTATTTGCAGGCTTATAGAGCCCGACAGCAGCTCGGTGGATCCCGTCCGGGAATAGACCCCCTACCCGACCGTCCTTATCGCATGAAGCAAAAGACCTACGCCCGGCTATGCGCGCGGATTGAACGACTGGAGCGTGAGCTTATCGGCAACCGCGTCCTGCGTAAGACGCCCTTATGGATCCGACCGCTTACCTATTGATTTCGATAGTAGCTGCGAACGGCTTCATTGCGAACGGTCAACGGAGAAGCGTCTCCACTCAAGCCGTTCCCCGACCGACCCAGAGGAATGCATCGAAAACGCTACCGGCGCATGAAGGCTCGGGCATTGGAGCTGGAGCAGGATTTGCCAGCCAAACTCCGAAGGAAACCGGTCGATTATCGGAATCTGGTCTACTACGTGTCCTTATCGCAAATGATTTAGGCGGAAATGCAGGACGAACGGTCGCACGGGTGCTGTCGTTTCTGTCTCGGCTGCCCGCGCCGGCGGACCACCCAGGCCACCGGCAGGTGAGTACTGCACATGAATTGTTCCCGAAATTTCCAACACAGCAAAGTAGGCCGATCTAGAAGGCCGCCAGCAACCGCCCGGCCCGTCCAGATTTGGACGCGCTCTTCAGCGTCATGGAGTTTGCGGGTCCTTACTGGCCCCTTCGCTTTCGTAAAGGCCTCAAGCGTGCGCTTCACCCTCACGGGCTTCCATTTGCCGTGCCCTTGCGGCGTCGGATTTACTGCCCTTTAACCACGCTGGCGCACCATCGCCGCATGAAGAGTCGCCATAATATGGCCGATGTGATCGAGGGCCTGCGCAAGGAGCATGGCCTTCTGGCAGCCTTTTTGGAGGCAGCCGACAAGCTCGATTGTCGTGCCTTTAATAGGCGGGTAGCGATGGCCAAACCCGTCAATGTGGAAGCGCACCAGGCATCCGCCGCACCGGTCTTGTCCCAAGTCGCGCCCCTAATTCTGGCTCCTTCGCCCTTAATTCTTCGACGCGCCAACCTGGCGCGGGTTTCTGAATAAGGCTCAAACAAATCCGCGAATTTACGGATTTTAGTTCTGGCCTGCCACAGTCCTCCCTTTACAACTGTCGCCAATACAATCATTATGTCGACAGTCGATATGCTCAGAGGGGGAATTTGCCAATGAATACGGTGATCCGATTACGGCCCTCGCAGTCTGAAAAGCCGACAGTTCGCGGTGGTCGGGCAAAGAACGCCGAATATCGGCAGCGCGAGTATCTGACGGAAGGCGAGATCGATAGCCTGATTGCCGCCGCCGGCAACGGCCGCAACCCAGTCCGCGATCGGCTGCTGATCCTGATGGCATTCCGGCACGCCTTGCGGGTGAGTGAGCTGGTCGATATCCGCTGGCAGCAAATCCACCTCGATACCGCGACTATCGATATCCGCCGCGCCAAGAACGGCACGCCTGGCATTCACGGCTTGCAGGGTGACGAGCTGCGATTGTTGCGGGCACTCCGGCGCGAGCATCTTCACGCAGATTTCGTGTTCGTGTCGGAGCGTAAGGCGCCCCTTTCCGTCGACGGCGCCCAGAAGCTCATAGAGCGGCTTGGCGCGTCCGCTGGGTTGCCGTTCCCAATCCACGCGCACATGCTGCGCCACGCTGCCGGCTACGCCTTGGCGGCGCGTGGAGTTGATACCAGGACGCTGCAGGCGTTCATGGGGCATCGATCCATTGCCAACACCGTGGTTTACACCGCAGTGGCCGACAAGCGGATACGGACCATCTGGGGTAAGTAGAGGCGGGACTTGGCCTGAGGGCGTGACCATGATCATGAGCGACGACGACATTGAAGCGATGCTGCGCGACCTAGTCGAAGAACATCTGGCAGAGGATGCCCGCAAAGCCGCGCTCAACTGGTTGGAAAAGGGTTCCATCACCTATCAGGCGATGCAAAACCTAGGGCTGCTAGACGAAGATGGCACGACTGACGCTGCCACGGGCTGCGTGTGCGCTACACCGGGATGCGCCGGATCGGTTCAAGAACTTCTGGCGGGATTGATCCCGTCCACGACGAGTAAGCGGATGTGAAAGTCTGACGGCGCCTTGGGCTAGAGGAGCACGATGGTGGTAGAGAACCTGACGATCGAGGGAACCTGACGATCGAGGGCGAACCCACTAAGCGCTACGGATGGTCTACTGGGGCGAG
>Ga0206997_10128_pt1 | contig 21950 bp, 23 predicted proteins | sample Alteio_BWMinCont_3_FD_153478 | JGI IMG/M metagenome (GOLD analysis project Ga0206997, IMG submission 153478) | Enriched cells from forest soil in Barre Woods Harvard Forest LTER site, Petersham, Massachusetts, United States -... | ecosystem: Environmental > Terrestrial > Soil > Temperate forest >...
CTTCACGGGCGATAGAGCGCTTTATTTCCTCGTCTTTAGATTTTAGTATTTTCTTGTACCACCAACCCTGGCAAACCATTAGCAAAAATACTAAGAAAAGAATCATACCAAGCCAAGGACCATAGTTGGAAACTAGGTCTTTGAAAGATGGAATGTTCTTTAAAAAGTCAACATCTAAGAGAACGATGTGCATCAATGGTTTATTGTGTAGTAGTGTGCAATGATATAAACAATATTTTATAATTGCAAGTATTAGGTGTTTATTAACTTTTTAATCGAGATGTATAAAATCTGTAATACTTTAGTAGTAATTAAAGATGCCGCCCGACTGGTGATCAATGGTTTATATAGGGAGAAACTTAAAATTAAAGATCGCTTCACCAATGCTTCTCATCAATTGATTGAAATATTCAACTTTCATTGTTGCTATTGATGGGTGCTTACATATATCTTCGTTTCGTTCCAGCATTATTAGATGCATACGAACATGTGAGCCTGCTTTAGGCAAAGGTTTATCGAACATTTCATCTGACAAGTCAAAAGAAAAATCATCATAGTATACTGGAGAAGTAGTAATCATAGCTGCCAAGAATGTTTGCTCGTGATCGTTTGCTTCACGGATAGACAGTACAATATGATAGTGTGGCTCTCCATTACCCAATGGATGGGGAAGCAAATAAACCTGTCGTTGATTAATGGCCATGAATATGCAATAACGTGCTTGCTGTAATAGCTGCTGCTGTATTAGCTAACTCAGTGGTTTCTATGGTTTTTTTTGCTTTCAACTTCCTAGTGAGTCTTGAAAGGTCGTATAACTCTTCAATTATCTCCTTGTTGAGGTGGCAAGAGGCGTTCATGACAGCGATAGCCTTTAAAAAATGATGATATCTTCCATACTTCTCGCCGAATTTTTCAAGCTTATGCAGGGTGTTTATATGTTTTGCCAGCACATGATTTATGTCTGCAAATATTTGATCAAGCTCTGGTACACCTTGTAACCTGTCTTTCCCTTCCAGAAGCACTGACTTTATGCCTTTGTAAGTAACGAGCTGGTTAGCAAGATCTAGGTTAACACTTTTTGCAGACTTATTGATAAATCCAACAGTGACATTAAACCAATTGAAAAAATCAATAGCCTTAGCAATAAAGCCCACCTTTTTGGTAGAATTGCCAACGCTTGAAATCTGGAGCTCGAATATGTTGTTGAGTTCTAAAAGCATACTTTGCATTTACCGATGCAAAAAACGTTCCATAATAGGTGGGACCTTTCTGGTAAGGAAACTATTCCTGTACGTTTGCGTAGTAAATTTTGTTATGTAGCAAATATAAATGAAGTTCTATTGAAATGTCAAATATTATTAATAATAACTCAAAACCATAATGTTTTAGGTATTATAATAACATTTCCTTATGAGTATTAGCTTTAGGATAGTTGAGACGGACAGACAGTGTTGAGACGGACAGACAGTGGCTAACATGCTTAGTGCAATACACAATCACTTTAAATGCTGTTTATGTTGCTGTGTATCATAGCCTGTCAGATATTTAGCCCCAGTTCTTTGTGCTGATGCATCATATTGCATTCTTTCTTTCTGGTGAGTTGCGTACTTTTATGAACTCTATGAACCCCATTTCACTGGAAACGCGATAGCTCTTAGCTATTAATATGCACTGTTCTCCCTCGTGCTTACAATATCCTATACTGGCTTTGCTAGTGTTTCTAGTAGTAATAGATAATATGTGCCAACCTGCAAATAGTTCTTTCAAAACACCTATAGTAGTAATCACTACTACATTATTTAGGCATATTTGTAGCGTTTCACATAAAACCTTTTCATATGAAATCCAAAAAGTATTATACTTAGTTTACAATTCGTTTGTTTTCATACATTTGATGGATGCGGAAAACCTATTGTAAACCTCGATATAAAAGGTGGCATAATCATCGATCCCGTAAGCTCCAACTAAAGTCCATCGCAAAAAGGATGAGACGATTACGGAAAAGAATAAAATTAAATTCGGGTCAAGAAACGGAAATGAATGGCTTGCCTAAAGTAGATGAAAAAGATTTTGTATTTGCCCCCGAAGACTTTAGATTAATTACAAATACAGATGAGTGTTTGAAGTTTTTTTTAAGACTCCGAGATGCGGATAATATAAAACTTGTGCGGACATCCCAGTCGAATAAAAGACGATACATCAGGATGTCCCTGAAGAAAGTGAACCAAATTGATGATGCAGCTATAAGTATACTTACAGCAATTTCGGAAGATTATAGACTTGGTGGGGTAATATTACATGGTGATTTCACCAACAATAATGAGTGTAATACCAGATTAATGGAATCAGGCTACATCAATCATATAACTGACCCAAATGGAAAAAAACTACCATATTTCGGTGCGTCTGGCTCAGATATATTTAAACTCGAAAAAGGTACTGGTGCGCTGACAGATAGTGAACACAGTAAAATTAGTAAGATTTTGAAAACAATTACAGCCAGGTTAGGATATGATAATATTTTTTTCAAGAGGCTGAAAACCCTTGTTTTAGAGATATGTGGAAATTCAATCGAGTGGAGCGGCTCATACAGTAAACTTTGGCTTATGGGTGTAAATTATAGGCCCGACATGGTTTATTGTACACTCACTGATATTGGTAATGGGATATTAGAGACTTTGCATATAAAGGCCAAACAAAAAACATGGGATTTCTTTCACGGGAAATCGAATATTCAAATTTTGGAGGGGGCTTTTGAACGTAAATACGGGTCAACCACCCGCGAGCCAAACCGGAATAACGGGCTGCCACATGTGAAATATTGTTTTGAGACTAATTTTATACAGAATTTGAAAGTAATAACTAACGATGTAATTTTGGACTTTAATAGTCCGGACGCATGTTGCAGATTTGGCGAAGGCACGAACTTTAAGGGCACGTTTTATCAATGGGAACTTAAAGCGGCTAATAATCAATAGTAATGGCAAATAATAAGGTAATAAGTGTAGGAGATGATTTTCATATAAGGCCATCTTTGCGGTATTCTGCAACAAGTGAGAATTCCGGAGAGGACTTTTATCATAAAGTCCTTAATATGGCTTTTGCAGATGCCCTTGAGCACAAGGTGAAATTAACTGTAAACCTAGACACTGCTGAAGGGTATGCCATTTCTTTTTTGGACGAATCGTTTGGGAATTTAGTTTATGACTTTGGCTTGGGAATAGTTTCAAAAAATATAGAAATTATTTCAAATGATGAACCGCATTGGAAAGAAAAGATATTAAACGAAATATTTTTAAAATGGGAAGATAGGCGGCAGAAAAACGAAAGACCAAAGGTAACAAAAAGGCATAATTCGTGGTATCGTATGGTTGACCACCAACTTATTTTAGAAGAATGGGAAACGCCCTCTATTACTGCATAACGTTTTCTAACTGGTCTAGGAGCGATATTATAAATTTCTGGTATACACTAATAACGGGGCTAGGGATATTAATTAATTCTGGTATTGCGCTATATATTGTAAGCAATATTCAAAAAAATCAGGTAAATAAACGACTGATAAAAGACCACCTGATCTCCGAAATAAAGGATATTAGAAATGATTATAAAGATTTATTATCAAATCTTACAAACGGTGTAATTTTACCTTCATCAATATTGCCATGGTTTAAACTCATGAATATCAAAATAAATGACATTATGAGTCTTGCAAAAAAGAAATACAACGTTGAAACTGATTATTTAAAACCATATACGGATGATTTACGGGATTTGATTACTGAAAATAAAGAATTTGAAGCAATATTCAATTCAACAACTTCAGTGTCGCTATCTAATGGCTTTAGAATGAACATTATTGCCTTTCAGCAGAAGCACAACCATCTATTTAATGAACTCGTCATCGACGTAAACGATGCATAGTACCTATAATATCGTAATGTTGGTTACATCTACGCTTGTGTATATACTATCTTGTGTATATACTATTTAGACAAGCGATCAATCACACTTATTAAATCTATAACAGCGTTTTCTAAAACACCTACCTGTAAGGTAAATTCAGGATTAGAAAGCAACGTTATATATTCCTCAACTGTTTCATTTTCAGCGAAGGTATTAGCTATACTACCTGAAATTAGTTTCCCGATAAGCTCTCTTGGCGTTCTTAAAAATATACTCATTAACTCACCGTGTTTACATGCTACCGCGGTGGTATTGGGACGGTTTAGGGCATTTTTGAATTGTAAAAGCACTGCATTTGTGCTTACTTCCATTTTTTTATGCAAATCTTCTAGCGTTTCTATTTCTTGATGGTGTGTCATATTTTTGCTTTATATTATTAAAGGTCTAAGTTTGGGTTAAATTCAGGTGTAGGGTATTTACTTCTATTCTTATTATCAGGATTCAAACCTTTAGTCTCAAAAGTGTTATTATTATTGTTGGCAGTGAAAATGTTTGTAAGAGGGTTCCCTTTTTCTATATCGTCTGTGTAGCACTCTGGCAATACACAGTTAAGTACTGCCGTTTCCTGTTGCGCATCCCCGCTAAAATCTACACTCTCAATAAAAAAAGTGGCTGGTTTAAATAGGTACAATTCAGGATTTTGAACCGTTATGTATTGCCCCGGCCGCACTATCTTGTTATTCAGCGTCCACCCGATCATTGATATAGTTAATGATACACCTTTTAATTCGCTGGCTAACGCTTGGTTTGCCGTATCTTGTATTGACCCATTTTCTTTTGCAGATTTAATAACAGAATGGGGTCTGAAACCTGCATTGTAAACGTTAGCTATCGCCTGTCCTACAACTGAATTAAAAGCAACTTCCAAATGATTTTGTGGCTGTAGTACATAGGGATTAGTAACTGGCTGCGATGGTGTTGCCCCTCCCTGTTCAAAAGCGGTTATTGTACTGTGCATTTGCTCTCCATTAAAAGATAATTCATAGATAAAGCCGGGCATACCATTTGTAAAATTGAATATTGGCGTTGCCCTTCCTGCAACTTTAATAGTTAGTTCGCCGTACTTATTGTGTGATAAAACAACATTACTATCCTTTGAAATATCAGATAAATATTCCATTATGGATTCTGAAGCATTACAATCACTCTGTGTAATTGGCAGGCCACCAATTAAAGTAACTTCGCTCTCTTTTGTGGTTGTATCGTTAATAGGCCCTTCTATTTTTGTTGCAATACCAAATTTTCTACTTATTTCATCACAGATAGTAAATAGTGTTTTATTATTACTTTGAGTGCTGCCTCCCATTGCGGCCATGTATTCACAATCCTGAAATACTCCCGTACGACTATAACCGCTAATGTTTACAAGGAATTTTGTTGCACCACTTTTAAAGGATGGGGATAATAAAACTCCTGTAATTAGTAACTCCCCATTATTTGACTTAACAGTACATTGATTATATGCTCCGGGTAACATTACCTGTCTCATTTTATAGTCTTGCGGATCCCAGTATATATCAAAGCTGAATGTACTACACACACTATCGTAAACTAAAGTAACTGTAAGATTGCTGTATTTGTCAATGATTATGCCGCCATCCTTAGTATAAATTGTTAGTTCCATTTTTATATTTTTATTTTTGATTAACCTATGTGATCTGTTGAGTTGTCTTTTCTTTTGGTTGTTGATAGTGCCTTTACTGAAAGCTTTGCGGCTGTATTATTAGACACTACATTCGCTCCTATTGAGTATGTACTATTGTTTTCCAGCGTAACAACTAAGTGTAATGGACTGTCTTGGCTAAACCCGCCATTACCTAAAGCACTGTTGCCAAACATTACAGGCGGCGGAGTATTTGACGTATATCCGTTTGCTGCCTTAAACGTGCTGTCCGTGTTCATTTCTTGGTCAATTTGCATTTGCGCTTTTATGCCTGTGCTATCTGCTGAAACGCCTATTTGCCTATCTGTAGGCCTATAAAATGGGTTTGTAGATTTACCACCCATCATATTGTAATACTCGCCCGGCATAAGGTCTTTTTGTTTTTTATAATGATAATACTTTTGCATTTTTATAAAGTCGCCCTCTGTCTTTCCTGCGTTGTGTAGAATCCGCGCATTGCCTTTGTCTGTGGCTTTTCCTTCCATATCAAGCCCTAAGGGGTTCAACTCGCCAGCGCGCTTTTTCTCATCTAATGCCCCTACTACAGTTTTATAAATACCATATGCAACAAGCAATTCACCAAATGCAGCAGACGTAGCAAGTTGAAATCCTTTCATTGCGAATGTTGCGCCTCTTATTGCAAAAGGCATAGCATTGAAGTTTGCGATAGACGCGATAATACCCCGATTGGCGATAGTTGTAATAGTTGTATTTGCAACTAACATGCTGTTATATAGGCCATATGCTTTTGTGGCCGTACCAACGGCATAAGAGACACCGGATATACCTAAAGCAAATAATCCCACAGTACCTACCGAATCAATCATTACAGCCGTTAAGGCCTTATGATCTTTAGTAAAATTGCCGATACCAATAATCACTGGATTTATTGCGGCTGTAACGTCATTTAGCGCGGGTAACAAAGCATTTCCAATACTTATGCCTAATGCCTCAACATTATTCCTGAATGTCACCATTTGCGCAGCCGCTGTTTTACTTTGAGCTTCAAACTTTTCGGATAAGGTATCAATTGCATTCGTTTGTACACCTAACTGCTTTGCATATTCTTTATTCAATGTTCCAGTTAATAGGGTGTTTGCTACTAATGCTTCCTTTCTGCCAAAATCATCACTCATTGAGATACCCAATTTAGCGGCTTGATCGTTTACCTTTTTCATTGCAGGAACAAGGCCGCCAGCGTCTTTAATTAATCTCTTAAATCCTCCTTCGCCTGCATATCCGAGTGCATTAAATACAGAAATCATGTCCCCTGTAGGTTTCATTAAAGCTATAACGCTGGCTGCAAGTTCGTTTTGTGCTTGGCTGGCTGCAATACCTGTTAATGTTAGCGTTCCCGTGGCCGCGTTCATTTCATATAATGTTACCCCGGCTTCATGCATAATTGCCGCATTCTTACCAAATGATTCGCTTAACTCACTCATCTTTGTTTTACCGCTTTGGATTGTTTTAAAAAAGCTATTGGCAATCTGTTCGCTGTTTAGTCCCGCATCTGCAAATACATTGATTGCAGATGTTACGCCTTTTGTTGCTTCCTCTACAGTAGATAACCCGGTTACTGCAAGTCGTCCACTGCTGGCTAGCACCCCAAATGCCTGATTTATACCGTCCCCGGCTTCTATCCCGGCGCTGCGTACTTGGTAAAGGCCATCTGTTAAATCCTTGTATGATTTTGGTATTTCCCTACCCAATTTTAAAACGCTTTCACTCATGGCATCCATGCTTTCGCGGGTCGTATCTACGAGTGTACCGACATTGCCCATTTGCTGCCCAAAATCCATTGCTACTTTACTGGCGGCGGCCAATGGTAACATTATCCCTATTCCTACCCCTATGGTAGTACGATATAACCCCATGGCCGCTGTAGATGTGCGGTTGAACGCAAGCTCCATGCGCGCTGCTTCTGCTTGAGTAGTTGCGCCCAGTCCTTTTATAGACGCGCTCATTATACCCACGGGTTTACTTATGCCATTGACGGCGGTAAAGTAGCTGGGTATGATATTAGGTGTGCTCATTTCTTTCGGTTTTTGTGTGGTTATTTCATTTATAATTTTGTGTTAATCAACAACACTATATACACCCTCATTAATAAGTCCATATAATGCCTGTAGCTGGTCTTTTTTCTTTAGTCCCTTATATTGGTACTCTGTGCATACTTTGCTTTGCTCTATATAGCTATCAGTGGCATTAATAAACGCTTCTCTAAAGTTGTCTACCAGTTCTTTTTGGGCTGCTTCGCTGGTAAGGAAATCGCACAAATCACACTTATCGGGTAAATTGTGTTCCTGCGCTACAACCTGCAATAAATCATTTACAGTTATTGCCGTAATGTCGGATAACTTATAAGCTAAATTTATCCAGTCGGCCAACGCGTCATTATCAGGGAATAGCACCACATCGCGCCCAGCTAACTCTTTAAATTGCTTGCGTAGTGTTTCTGTTGGTTCGTTCTCGGTGCCTGTCTTTTTATTAAACTGTTCGTACCCTTTCCGACCCAATGCAACCCAAATAAATTCAGGTAAAAACACACTGCATACCGTAGCCGTCTTTTCACTTTCTACAATAGCTACAGGCTTTGTTTCATCATCTGCCAGTAAATGCAGACCGTAAAAACATTGTTCGCGGTTATAGGTGTCACCCTTTAATAAAAAGCCTGCCCAGGTCGGTGTAACATCCTTATTTCGTCTGCCTGTGGCGGGGTTATACTGCATTACCTTACCGTCTCTTATGTGTCCTGACGTATCGATCTGCCAAAACACACACCCACCGGGATAATATTTAGATGTGCCGATATAGTATTTTTCAATAAGGTTCTCAACAACATCATTATCAAAAAGAGTATGCAGGAACTTTACAAAATTGTTTTCATCGTAGCGGCTAAGGGATTTATTAAATGTCTCTTTGGTTATATAATCTGCTGCGGGTGTTTCCGTGGCTGGTCTGATTCTTATTTTAGGACGTGGCCGGTCAAATTCTCTCGGTTCATTGTCGTTTAATGGCAGGTTGTAAAATTCTGCTAACCAACGCATAGCCTGTTTAAAATCGAGCTTCAAATGTAGCTGCACAAACTTTATAGCGTCACCTGAACCACACCCCCCGAAACAGGTATAAATACCCTTCGCAGTGCTCACAGAAAAGGACGCGGTATTTTCATTGTGGAACGGACATTTACAGAAATAATTACGCCCCTTCTTTTTCAGTATTTCAAATTGTCCGATAACTTCAACAATATTTATCGCTGATTTTATGGCCTCGTATTGTTCTAATAGTATGCTATTCATTTTATTGGCGGTTTAGTGGTTTAAACCAGTTTAATGAGTTTAATAAAGTAGTTTAGTGGTTTACCCCCCCCTATATAATAGGGGGTAAACTAAACCACTAACCATATTTACCTAAAGTATACGGAGATAGGTTTGCGGCCTGAATTACCCAACCATTGTTTTTGCTATACGTGATAATATCCTTTAGTTTATTATCTCCAATAGCTTTATCAAACAACGCTTGTATGGCTAATTTCATTTGCCTTACCAGATCATTATATTTTAGCGCTTGAGATTTGGAAAAGCTTTCCGTTAACGCAGTGTATATGTTCCTATCTCCAAGGTCTTGTATTGGATTTGTTTTTGCCTTAGATGTGGATTTTTGCTGCCAGGCATCCACTATCTCAGGCAACTCATAAAAGTTGATTGTAAATGCAAATGGCTCAAATTCTCTATCTCGACAATATTCGGGTTCTACAATGGAAATAGTATTATCGATTTCGCTTTTTGTAACCGACAATACCGTTTCGGCCTTATTAGTTAATTCTGCGCCCAAGTGTCCCCTTGCGTTATTATCTCCTTTATTCTGGTGTAGAACTGCCATAATGTGGATGTCGAGTTCTTCAGTCCACCTAAGAATGTTGCTGGTAATCATTGTGGCCTGCTCTTCATCATTGATAGATGTTACCAGATCACGAATGCCGTCAATAACTACAAAACCTATGTTTAGAGTATTATATAATGCATATTCTATAAGCTCTAGGCGCTGTGCAGGTGTATATTTTCTCAATGAATAAACTATTATATTTTCTGGCGCCGTCTGTCCCCTTAATTTGCAGATTCGGAATAGGGATTTTTGAACATGATAACGACTCTGCTCTGTGTCAAAGTAGATACCGATATTCTTATCTTTTGGAAGTGTCCCGACAAGCTTATCAATTATATAGCCTGTTACTACGGAAATAATTAAAGTTAGATAGAATGTTTTCTTTGCTTTTGCCTTGCCTATTATAAGAGATAGATTACCCAATGTAGCAATATTTAGATATTTTCCATTATCAAATATTTGCAGGCAGGATTGTTGATCTTTTATTGATTCAGTAGCGCTTACTCTTGCCTCTTGCAGTTGAATGGCTAAGGGTGAAATGATATTTTTATTAGCATTAGAGATAGCCTCTCCCTGTTTTGAAATAGAATTAAGTACTTGCCGTTTATTTGGGGGTGGTATTTTTTCTTCTGCAATAACCATTATTAAATTTTTAGCAGTAATTCATTTGCCTATGCTAAAAATTGTTGGAGTATTTATCGTAAATTTGCCTTGCGTAGTTCCAACAATTTTTGCCCATACAGATTGCTACCTGTATGGGTTTTTTGTTAGGCTACTTTTGATGTTTTTATTTGAGTGAGAGCGCTTGTTACTTCGCTGGCTTTATACCGTACTCGGCGGCCTATCCTATGGGCGATTATCTTGCCGCTTTTCGTGTATTCGTTAAGGGTTGGCAATGATACTTTTAACTTTTCGGCTACCTGCGCTCTTGTTAAGAGTTCATCCTCCGAATTACTGGCGTTGGGCTGGAGTTCGATTACTTTTAAGAAAAGATTTTTTAGTTCTGCCATATCTGCACGCAATCCAACTATTGCGCCTGGCATTTGCTCGAATGGTATATTTTGTGCGTCCATTTTTTGTATCAGCAAGTGTTTTATTTTCTTGCTGATACAAATTTGGCTTTGTTTAAACCCGTAGGGGGTAGCATAGCCCCTATTAAGTTTTGCTTACTTAACTTTAATTGATGGAATTGATTCTAAAAGTTCATTTATTTTTTCAATGTTAAGTCTTGTCCTCACTATAGCTTTAGAAGTTCTGTTACTATATCCAGTTTCACAATCTTTTTTTGTCCTGTTTAGTAGGTGCGATAATAAGTCACCCATTTTGGGTGGTGTCACATTATTATTAAAGCATTCCAAATTAAAAAATCCCAATTCGTCCAATAGTAGTATTTGCTGCTTTAATGATAATTTATCTTTAACGGGTAATAGTTCAACACCACTAACAACTTCTTTTAAAAAATCCTTCCATAGTTTCCAAATCGGAAATGTGCTAAAAAAATCATCTGAATAGTATTCACTGAAACGCTTTAGTTCGTACTCTGCAAATAATGCTATGGTTTTAAGGCTCCTTTGGGTTCTTTTAGCAGCATCGAATTTAACGTTGAGCAATTCTATAAATTCACTTTTATCAACCTCTATCACATAATAGGCTCTTACTTCATCCCAAAAATGAAAGGGCACAACCTCGGCGGTTTCTAAACCAGCAATTATCGCATTTCTATAGGCTTCAACTTTCGGAGCAAAATATTTATTCCCCAATTCAAAAGGGCTTATGATTATCCCTTGTTCTTTTTCAGCAAAATAATGAATGAGGGATAAAACGCCACTGATTTCATGCAGGTTTTCTTCATTCTCTGCCTTAATTTTCGGATCAATTATTGCTTTTTTTGCCACTTGGAATAATTTTAGATTGCTATTATTTTAACTAGTTCATTCTGTTGCCTATCCCAAACGCCCTGCATAATTTTCGCGTGATCGCTGGATGATACCTTAATATACTTCATGAATGCTTTCTCGGTCTTGTGGCCTGTAATAGCCATTATGGTAATTGGCGGTACACCTGCTAAGTATTGGTTAGTTGCGAAGCTCCTACGGGCTGTATGGGTGGTTAAAAACTCCCATTTAGGTAATATCTCTGTTACCAGCTCTCCACCTTTGGTAAATGAGATACTTATTTTCTTTTTAAGTGCATCCGCAAGCTTGCCCAGGTCTTTTAGTGCTGCATTAGTTTTTTGATTGCTTAATGCTTTTGGTAGCTCACCTCCGTACTTTGTCATTAATGCACTAACGGTAGCATGTACTGGAATAACAACAGTGTCCCCCGTCTTCTTTGGCTTGATGGTTATCATACCTTCATTAATATGCTCCGGGCGTAGGGTGCTCAAATCACTATAGCGCAGCCCTGTATAACAACCTATCAAAAACAAATCTCTAACCCTGTCTAGGCTGCTATTCTCTGTAAGATCAATACCTGCTAATTCTGCCAACTCATGTGAGGGTAAGTAAATGGTGTCCGTTTCCTCTGAAATGGTCGTAAAGCCTTTGCTTTTGTATGACAGGTTGGTGTTTATCTTTTGCTCTGTAGCATCGCTTAGAACCGTCTTAATGACCTTTATGTGTTTTCCTATATAGTTTGTTGACTGCTTTATAGTAAGTGTCAGGTACTTAGTAAAATCAGTATAGAACACCATATCTATGTTATCAAAATCCACCACCTTTTTGGTGTGCTGCTGGTAGTTTTCTAATACTACCTTAGTAGTATAGTATGTTTTAATGGTGCCCGGTGTTATTGGTTTGCCTTTAACTGTTAGCCGTGTGCCATTTTCACTGTTCTTTATGAAGGTGTCTAGGAAAGACATAAACGTCACCTTTTGTTCTACTCCTCCAACAAAGAAGGCTATATCCAACATTTTCTTTAGCTCTGCTGGCAGTGGCGGCTTATTGTCATGCGTATTTATATATTCCCTTATCGTGTTTTTTATTGTCGCCTCAATGGTATCTAAGCGCCTGTTAAACTCCGGGTATTCAGGGAACTTTGCAGATTCTCTGGCTCTATGGGGCTTTGCCTTACTATTCCAATATTTAGGATGTATCTTTTCGTCCGTGTAATATTTCAACCTGTACGCATTATAACTAATCCTACACCAAATTGAAGTTGGCGTTGAGCTTGTTGGGCGTTTAAGATAAAGGGCTATATCCATTAAGGGGTACTCATTGGGGTACACACAAATTTAATTGCTTATTATCACAATTTACTTGTCTTATTTGTTAATGCGTGTAGAATAGCCACAGATAAGCTTTTCAAGTTAATAGACGACAAACAAAGCAAAGCAAAATAAAGCATTTACACGTCCGCTTTCGACCTCCATTAAGATGCAAAACCCCTGTAAACAGTACGTTTCAGGGGTTTGTTTTTTTGTGGTAAATATATTTTCCAATTTGGATGATCGATCCAACTCTCTTGCAGACAATTTGTCTATTGCTTCCTTTTTTGAATATGTTGTCGATCAATGAATTACCTGTAAAAAAATAAAATTATAGGTGTATTTGATACTGTAATAACTTTTTATATTTTCATGGCTCAAATCTATAAACATGCATAATCATAAGAAGATCCTTACCCTGCTGGTATTGCTACTGGCGTCTTTGCCCACCGCCTTGTATGCCCAATTGCCTGGCTTTATTCAACGATATGATATGGGGTATTCCTACACCTCCATGGTGGCTACATACAATGGGGTAAACCAGTTGTACAATCCAACCACAAATACCTATTCGGACACATCGGTTAAGACGCGTATATTTTCTAAAGGTGGCTTTGGTGGCTCTGCCAGTACATTCATACCTTGCAAGCAACTGGGCGAAAAAAGTATGCTGGCAGTGTCAATAGGCTATAACTACAATGCTTACTTATGGGGTAACCTGTATAATGTACTTACTACTGCTACAGATGCATCTACAACAGCTACTATAGATAACAATGATTTTACCGGCGCCACAATACAGATGGGGCTTCCGATAAGCCTGGATTTTAAGTTTGGTAATGAAGCGATGATCCGTAAGAATGAAAGGTTCTGTGCAACTATTGGTGCCGGCGTTTACCCTTCATTTACTGCAACGGTTTTTAAAGACGATGCAGGTACGGGATTTGGTGTGCAGCCTTTTCTGAAAGCGGAAGGTGGTGTATTGGGAGGGCTTGTATGGAAAATAAGGGCTGTGTATGCTTTTGGCAGTTTTGACCTTATTGACAGATCCAGCAGCGTGAATTCGAAAGTTGGGGAGCCATCTACATTCACACTGACCAGTAATTCGTCATTTACCCTTTCGCTTATTATTGATCCTTTTGCATGGACATGGAAAAGAGAAGGATTTTGGGATAGATAGTTTTTTAAAAAGTTTTTTATATACCACCTCTGGCTTTGGCTATGAGGTGGTTTTTTATTACCGCATTTATACCTGTTCGTTTTTTGCTTGCCCAAACTGTTGCTGTTTAGTTTGTTTTGTGTTTAAACTTTAAATATATCTTAAAGTCATAGGAGGGCACAACGATTTTTAAAACTAAAAATAGCAAGCAATGAAAAGCGTAAAAACAATCCTTAAGGCAGGTTCAGCACTACTTGTTGCCGGTGTGGTATTTTTTGCCGCCTGCAAAAAAAATGACAGCACGGCAAGCGCCACTGAAGACGTTAGCTACGGCCAGGAACAGGCACAGCTTGAAAAAACGAGTGATGATGTACAGACCATCGGTGACCAGGCATATGAAAGCATGGACGGCAAGCTAAGCACTTATCGTACTGCAGCGACTACGTTGAGCAGCTGTGCTACAATAACGAAAGACACAGTAAACGGTATCATAACGGTTAACTTTGGTACTGTAGATTGTCGGTGCAATGACCTTAACTATCGGCGTGGAGAGGTGATCATACACTATACCGGAAGATACCTGGCTACCGGTTCTGTTCATACCATTACTTTCAGTAATTACTTTGTAAACGACAACCAGTTGACCGGTAGCAAGACAGTTACTAATGCCGGTACGAATGCATCAGGACAAATATACTGGAATGTATCTGTAAATGACTCCATCCTATTGGCTAATAATGCCGGTATTATTAGCTGGACTGCTACAAGAACACGTACGCTAACATCTTCAACTCCCATTACTTATTCTATAACAGGTGGTGGAAGCCTTACTCGTGCCAATGGGGCCGTTGTTACACATACCATCACCAGTCCGCTTATTATTACAGCTGGCTGTGCGTGGATAGAACAAGGCACAGTTGCCGATACATTATCTAATGGTAAAACAGCTATCCTCGACTATGGTAATGGTGTGTGCGATGCACTGGCTACTGTTACCTATAACGGGCATACCTACAATATAACATTGCGCAGATAAGCCTGCCAGATCTGTTAAAAGTAAAGTTTGATAAGAAACACCTGCCATCCCGTATTGGCGGGTGTTTTTTATGCAGTGGATGAATATGATTTACAGACTGTCTGTTATTATTTTACAAGCAGTTTTTATTTCATCGCTGGTAATGGTAAGTGGTGGAGCTATGCGAATGCAATCTGGGGCAAAAAGAAACCAGTCTGAGAAAAGACCTTTTGCAAGGCAACGCTGTAGTGTTTGCATTACATGTTCTGCAGTATCCAGTTGTATTGCTATTAACAGTCCCTTGCTTCTTACCGCTTTTATAGCTGGATGTATCAAGTGTGTATGAAATAGTTGTTCTTTTTCGGGTACAGTATCTATAAGGCATTCATCCAGCAAAACCTGCATAGCCGCCATACCTGCCGCGCAGGATACAGGATGCCCACCGAAGGTTGTAATATGTCCTAGTACAGGATTGTTAGTTAGGGAATGCATTAAAGATCTATCGGCAATAAAAGCACCTAATGGCATACCGCCGCCTATAGCCTTACCCAATAGTAAAATGTCGGGTATGATATTGTAATGCTCAAAGCCCCAGAGCTTACCAGTACGGCCAAATCCACATTGTATCTCATCAAGTATCAGTAGTGTGCCATGTTCGGTGCACTTTGCTCTGAGGGCTTGCATCCATTCCTGGTTAGGGGTTATAATACCAGCCTCGCCTTGTATCGTTTCTAATATCACACAGGTCACATCTGTATTTATCGCATCCAGCAGGGCAGTGCTATTGAAATCGTAACGTTCTATACCTGGTAGTAATGGCCTGAAAGCATTGCGCCAATATTCATCGCCCATGACACTAAGTGCGCCAAGGGTATTGCCATGGTAGGCATTGTTGCAACTAATGATATGCGGCCTGCCTGTAATACGACGGGCCAATTTTAATGCACCTTCTGTGGCTTCTGCACCAGAGTTGGTAAAGTATACAGAATTGAGTGATTGTGGAAGGTGTTGTGCCAGTAAACCTGCATATTGTACCTGGGGACTCTGTACCAGCTCACCATATACCATTATATGCAGGTATTGGTCTGCTTGTTTTTTAATGGCAGCAACTACTGCGGGGTGTGTATGGCCAATATTGCATACGCTGATGCCGCCTATAAGATCGAGGTACTTTGCTCCTTTATCATCGTACAGATAGTTGCCTGATGCAGATGCTATTTCAATACCCACTGGGGCATCTGATGTTTGTGCAAGATGTTGCTGGAAGAGTTGCCTGTTATTCATGTGTGTGAATTTATATTGCGGGTTTCAGCCCCATACCTGCGGCTATGTCTATCATGTACGTGTATGCCGCATCGTAGTCGTTAGGGATTATACCATCAAGAATTGCTTCCCTTACCGCAGTTTTTATTGTGCCTACCTCCCTAGATGGAGGCAGGTTGAATATCTTCATGATATCAGCCCCATCAATTGGGGGCTGCCAATGTCTTATCTTGTCTTTTTCTTCTACTTCTTTCAGCCGCTCTTTTACTATTTCAAAATTTTCGAGATAGCGCTTTACCTTCAATTTGTTCTTAGATGTAATGTCGCTTTCACAAAGTATCATGAGGTCTTCAAGGTCGTCGCCGGCATCGAATAACAGCCTGCGTATAGCAGAGTCTGTAATGTTTTCTTTAGTGAGGCTTATGGGACGGAGGTGCAACAATACCAACTTGGCCACATACTTCATCTTTTCATTTTGCGGCAGCTTTAGTTGTTTAAAGATGCGCGGAGTCATTTTTTCGCCTACTGCTTCATGCCCGTGAAACGTCCAGCCATGCCCTTCTTCAAAACGCTTGGTGGCGGGTTTGCCAATATCGTGCAGTAAAGCAGCCCAACGCAGCCAAAGGTCGCTGCTTTGTGCTGCTGCATTGTCTATTACCTGCAGGGTGTGGTAAAAATTGTCTTTATGCCCTAAGCCTTCAATGATCTCAACACCGCACAGATCAGTAAACTGAGGGAAGAACTCCTTCAATAAACCGCTTTTAAACAAAAGATTAAGCCCAACGGATGGCTTTGCAGTCATCATTATTTTATTGAACTCATCGGTAATGCGTTCCTGCGAGATGATCTTTAACCTGTGTTTGTTTTCAGTAATGGCGTTAAAAATATTATCTGGTATGGTAAAGCCCAGTTGTGCTGCAAAACGTATGCAGCGCATCATGCGTAAGGGGTCGTCTGAAAACGTAATTCCAGGTTCCAGTGGCGTGCGGATAATACCTGATTTGATGTCATCGAGGCCGTGGAAAGGGTCTGAAAGCGCACCAAAATCATTTTCGTTGAGACTTATAGCAAGTGCATTTATTGTAAAATCGCGGCGTAGCTGGTCATCTTCTATAGTACCTTCTGTTACCTCTGGTTTGCGCGATTCGCTACGATAACTTTCTTTTCTTGCGCCAACAAACTCTACATCAAAACCGTTTACTTTAAACTGTGCAGTACCAAAATTTTTAAAAAAGCTTACGTTTAGTGCGGGTTTGTATGTTTGTGCCACTGCATGTGCCAGTGCTATTCCATCGCCAGTGCAAACTATATCGGCATCCTTTGTTGGTCTGCCAATTATCTTATCGCGCACAAAACCTCCGATCAGGTAACAATGCACATTTAGTTGTGTCGCCACCTTGCCTATCCGTTCAAATAAATTTAACTCTTCGTCAGTACACTGGATATCCATATCGGCTGCAAAGCTAAGCAACACAGGCAAAATAAGTAATGTGAGATTCCTTCATTTAACCACGCAGTACATGTATGCTACCTTCAGCAGTTATTTTTATCAGGCGGGAAGGGCTTGCGGCGCGTTCATCGTCTTGCCTGTATCTTACTATGTAATCTACCGCATCCCTAATCTCGGTGTGCACCTGGTTGTATATTGCAGGGGTAGGGGCGCCGCTGATATTGGCAGATGTAGATACAATAGGTTTCCGGAATCTTTTGATCAGCGCCTTACAGAAAGGGTCGTTTGTGACACGTATAGCAATACTGCCGTCTTGATTTACAATGTTATCAGCAAGCTCCAATGCACCATCGTAAATAACGGTGGTGGGTGTTTCAAAACTTTCAATTATAGAGATAATATCTGGCGGCGGGGCTGCGACATACTTTAGTACGTCGCGGGCATCAGCCAATAAGATTATCATGCTTTTGCTTTTCGGGCGCTGTTTTATTTCAAAAACCCTGTCTGCTGCTATATGATCCAGCGCATTGCAACCTATTCCCCATACCGTATCGGTAGGGTAGAGTATTGTACCTCCGTTTTCCAGTACGGCAATACAGTTCTTTATGTCAGCTTCGAAGTCCACCATAATAATTGATCATTGGTAATATCGAGGGCGCATCTGAAGTGCCCTTCAGGGCAAGCCTTATGGCCGTGCAGTCCGCATGGGCGACAATAAAGATGTTCCTGTATCTCCACAACTTTGCCATTATTACGCAGAGGGCCAAAGCCAAATGCGGGAACAGTGGAGCAGAAAACAGCTGTTACAGGTGCATCCATAGCCGACGCAAAATGCAGAGGGCCTGAATCATTCACATAATTCATTGCAGCACCTTGCATGAGCGCCGCTGATTGTAAAAAACTAAGCTTGCCGCATAAGCTTTCTATGTTATTGTGAGTTGCAGCTTGCATGATCTCTTCAGCCAAAGGCGTATCGCCCGGGCCCCCCAACAGATATATTTTGTGCCCTGCAGGTAATATATTGATCAGGCTGATCCATTTTTCTTTTGGGAGCTGCTTGGTAAACCATACTGAAGATGGTGCAATACATATATATGGCACCACCTGGAAAGGTTTCACTTTCTGGTAATCTGCCGGAGTAGGATATAGCCTGGGGAACAGCGCATTTTTACTTGTGATGTCAGTAATCAACGCCTGGTTACGTTCGGTTTCATGTATCGGCTGTGTTGTATAGGGGGCTGATATGACATGCTTTACTTTTTTTGTATAGCAAAATGAGAACGGATTTTTGTCAAATCCCATTTTATTACGAGCGCCAGAGAGCCATGTTATGAAACCTGAAGAGCCAAATCTATGAGGATTTATGACATGAGAATACTTTTCTTTCCGGATGTCTGCTGTCAGCTTAAATAGATTTTTATTCTTATTCTTGCTTTTATCCCATACCCACACCTTACTAAGATAAGGATGGTAGAGTAATAATCCTTCGTTGCCTTTGCGTACTAAAAAATCTATTGTTGCACCTGGGTAGTACTTGTGTACTTTCTCCACAAGGGCCGTTGCAAGTACCACATCTCCAATAAAAGCAGTCTGAATGATCAGGAATTTGGGCATGGGCAGCAAAAATACAATTGTATTTTTTTATTTTCGGTTTAACAATTAATTATGCATTAATTGGCATTTGGGTACTAAATTTGTAATAATCATCGTATAATTGTAAAAAGCTTTATAAGTTATGAAAAAATTGATCCTTTCATTGAGTGTTGCTGTATTATGCACGACTGCAGCTATGGCACAAGAGAAAAAAGATGCTACTGCAACTATAACTACACAGGCAGCAACTCCACCTCCTACAACACTGAAACCTGAAAATCTTGCATTTACAACTGAAACCCATGATTTTGGTACTGTGCCAGAAGGCCCTGCTGCTGAATATGAGTTCCGTTTTAAAAATACCGGCAAGGAACCTATTACTATATCAAAAGTGCAGGCTTCTTGCGGATGTACTACACCATCTTACTCAAAAGATCCTGTATTACCCAATAAAGATGGCGCTATAAAAGCTTCTTACAACACCAATGGTCGTCCTGGTCCTTTCACAAAAACAATCACTGTTGTATCTAATGCCGGTACCAAGGTTGTTACTATTAAGGGAACAGTAGAAAAAGCACCTACAGCATCAGTACCTGAAAATAATTCTATGATTAAGACCAACTAATTTGGTCTTAATCATATTCATATCCTGATACCATACATGAAGAAGTACTTTTTTTTTATCATTATGTTATCGGGATGTGCTCCCAGGCTTTCAGTAATCCTGATGGCGCAGACGAGTGAAGTGCGTACCCCTGAATTTCACTTTGAAAAAAGCGGGACTTATGATTTTGGGGATGTGCCGGAAGGGCCTGAAGCAGTACATGAGTTTGTATTTACCAATACAGGTAATATGCCACTTATCATCAATAGTGCCTCGGCATCTTGCGGGTGCACTGTGGTTGAGTGGACAAAAGAGCCGGTACTGCCTGGGAAGAAAGGAAAGGTGACGGTGAAATACAATACCGATGGGAGGGTTGGCCCTTTTAATAAGGATGTGTTTATAAAATCGAATGCAAAAGGTTTACAAAACACTTTTATTGTGCACATAAAAGGGATAGTGGTCGCAAAGGATCCCGAGATGCCTGCAACCGGACGTTAGTAAGGAATTGAGCTTTAACAACACGTTATATAACCGTTACCAACGTTCCTTGCAAAGAGGCCGTCTTAATTGCTAGTCAAATAAATTAACCAACAAACAATAATAAAACAGATTATGAAAAAGCTGATCATAGCCTTAATGTGTTTATCTGCAGGCGTTGCAGGATTTCAGACAAGTGCGTATGCACAGGCGCCACAAACCGCTACTACAGATCCTAATGGGCCTAAATTCAGTTTTAAAGATGGGGATACCTTTGATTTTGGAACCGTAACAGAAGGGCCGAATGCAGAACATAAGTTCAACTTCAGGAATGCAGGTAAGTCACCACTCATTATTAGCAATGCAAGCGCATCATGCAGCTGTACAGTGCCGGCGTGGCCTAAAGAACCAGTTTTGCCAGGCAAAACTGGAGATGTAACAGTAAGTTTTACTACCAAAGGACATGTTGGACCATTCATTAAGGATGTTTACATACAGTCTAATGCAATGAAGGGTAACGAACGCTATACTATACATATAAAGGGTACAGTTGTTGCCGCACCAGCTGCAAGCAAATAACTTAGATACTTAATGTTAGATTTGAAAAGTCCCGAGCCTCTCGGGACTTTTTTTATGTTCAGGAATATTGTTTTTCGGTTGTTGCCAGCAAAATAAATTCTCTAAATAATACCGCATTTTCTAAATTTGCTGCCTATGCCAGAGATTTCGCACCGTGGGGCACAAATGCCGCCATCGCCTATACGCAAGTTAGTACCCTATGCTGAAGCAGCAAAGAAGAGAGGAGTGAAGGTGTACCATCTGAATATTGGTCAACCCGATATTGAAACACCACCATCTATACTTGATGCGGTACGCCATACCAATATAAAAGTGTTGGAATATAGCCATAGTGCTGGTATGGAAAGCTACCGTAAGAAACTGGTAACCTACTACGAACGGAACAACATAATTGTAAACCAGAACCAGATAATAGTGACCACAGGAGGCTCTGAAGCCATTCTTTTTGCTATTATGAGCTGTATGGATGCCGGGGATGAAATAATTATACCTGAGCCATTTTATGCTAACTATAATGGTTTTGCAACAAGTGCAGGTGTGAAGGTAGTACCCATACCTTCTGGTATTGAAGATGGTTTTTCATTGCCATCTATTGATGCTTTTGAACAGGCTGTTACGCCACGTACAAAAGCTATAATGATATGCAATCCTAATAACCCGACAGGATACCTGTACAGTATGGAAGAGTTGCAGGTACTTAAAGAAATATGCCTGAAGCATGATCTATTCCTGCTCAGCGATGAAGCATACCGTGAGTTTTGTTATGATGGATTAAAGCATATTTCAGCATTATCTATTCCGGGACTTGAACAGCATGCCATATTGCTGGATACAATAAGTAAGCGTTACAGTGCATGTGGTGGCCGCATAGGCGCTTTTGTAACTAAAAACCAACAGGTTTTAGATGCAGCAATGAAATTTGCCCAGGCACGGTTAAGCCCACCCACATTTGCCCAGATACTTGGCGAAGCTGCTGTGGACCTGCCTGCGAATTATTTTGATGAGGTGCATGAAGAATATACCAAACGCAGAGATCTGCTTGTAAGGAGGCTGAATAGTATGCCCGGAGTAATGTGTCCCAATCCAGGTGG
>Ga0206997_10129_pt1 | contig 21925 bp, 21 predicted proteins | sample Alteio_BWMinCont_3_FD_153478 | JGI IMG/M metagenome (GOLD analysis project Ga0206997, IMG submission 153478) | Enriched cells from forest soil in Barre Woods Harvard Forest LTER site, Petersham, Massachusetts, United States -... | ecosystem: Environmental > Terrestrial > Soil > Temperate forest >...
TGAAGGATGTCCTCCAACAGTAATTACCACGCAACCCCAGTCAACCGGTGGTTGTATTGGTGGGTTACCTATTACATTCACAGTAGCAGCTACCGGTGCCAGTCTGCAATACCAATGGTATCATAATGACATAGCAATACCAAGCGCAAATGCTCCGGTTTATACGAGGCTGATCCCTACTCCATCAGATTCCGGTCTTTACTATGCAGTAATAACCGGTGCGTGTGCATTGCCCGATACTTCAAATAAAGTAACATTTACAATTGGTGGTGCATCACCCATTATCGATCAGCCTCTTTCACAAGGTGTGTGTACTGGGTCTCCAATTCATCTTTGCGTAGGTGCCTTGAATGCAGGTACATACAGGTGGCAGAAAGACGATGTCGATTTACCACTTGCTTACCAGAACTCGCCTTGTATTACAATCGCCGCAGGCACAATACTCGATGCAGGCCGCTACAGAGTAATAATAGGTAATGGTTGTGCTAATGATACAAGTCTCGATGCTATTATAAATATTAATACGCTGCCAACAGCAACTGTTACTACCACTACTTCATTGGCATTCTGCAATGGCAGTAATGTATTGCTAACTGCAAATGGAACTGCGTTCTCTGGTTATTCTTACCAATGGAGCCGGAATGGTACCACAATATCTGGTGCTACTAACCAGGTATATTCTGCAACCAATGCAGGTAACTATAGTGTTGTGGTAACAGATGTTAACTCTTGTTCCAGTACTTCGGTACCAGACTCTGTAACGGTTTTCCCTTTGCCTCCGGCAAGCGTATTATCAGCGGGTTCTAACGTTTTCTGTAATGGTGGTTCTGTGCGGCTAACTACTAACTTTAATCCGTCATTTACCTATAACTGGCAGTTCAATGGCAATAACATATCAGGCGCTACACAAGACAGCTTCCGTGCAACAACATCTGGCAACTATAGCGTAGCTGTTACTAATATGAATAACTGTATAGGTACTTCTGCAGCTACTCTTGTTACTGCATTGCCGGTTCCCTCTGGTCCTATAGCTGCATCTGGTTCTACTGCACTTTGCAACAATACCAGCGTTACATTAACAGCGCCTTCAGGTGCAGGTTACACCTATCAGTGGTACGATGATGGTGTAGCAATACCAGGTGCAAACCTGATCTCTTATAATGCAAATGCTGCAGGTTTATACAATGTTGTGGTAATATCGAACAGCTACTGTATAGATACTGCTTCACCTGTAAATGTTACGCAGTTCCCGTTGCCGGGTAATGTAATTAATGCTTCCGGACCTACAACATTCTGTCAGGGTGGTGGTGTTACATTGTCTGCAGGTACTGGCCCTGGTATTAATTATCAATGGCAGCTAAACGGAACTAATGTTGGTGTTACGACTGATAGTCTATTGGCTTCCCCAACTGCACCAGGCACTTATTCTTATTCTGTGGTTATTAGTAATTCTGCCGGATGTACAGAAGCTGCAACACCTGTAAATGTTACTGTCAACTCATTGCCCAATCCGGTTATTACAGGTAATGGTGGTTCCCTCAGTACACAAGGTGGTCAGTATTCTTACCAATGGTATCTTGATGGCGTTCCTGTAACGGCTGCAGGTACAAGTAATACATACACTGCACCTGCAGGTGGTGACTATACGGTATATGTAACCAACAGCAATGGCTGCGGTAACATGTCAGCTATTTACCACTACAGTCTTGGTGTTTCTAATGTAGTTAACAGCCAGAATGTAAGGGTATATCCAAACCCTGCAAGGGATATAGTTTACATTGATGCGCCATTTGCGGTGAATGTATCTGTAAACAGTCTGGATGGTAAGGAACTCTTTAGCAAAGCAAATGCAAAGAGCCTAAACATAGCTGAGCTGGCAAATGGTATCTATATGATCAGGATATCTGATGCAGATGGTAACCTGGTTTCTGTAGAGAAACTGGTGAAAGCTGATAACTAAGGCTAGATAACAAAATATAGAAAAGGGGCCGCTACACTTTGGTAGCGGCCCCTTTCTAATGCTAGAAATAGTAGTAACATTTAGGAATGGTTGTTATCATGGGTAGCTATAAGCCAAGAACTGCTATGTTCATAAAAAGAGTGTGCTACCCAAAATTAAACGGGTAAGGAATACATCCTTACCCGTTTCAAAATGATCCCAATTAATTACTTATCTCAAAAGCAATAATTCGCGATACTTAGGCAGTGGCCATAGTTTATCTTCAATTACAAGCTCCAGCTTATCGGCGTGGTAGCGTATTTTATCGAAGTATGGTTTTACCTCGTTGCAGTATTTTGTTGCACGGTGGTGCATACTTTCCTCATTGTTTGCTACTTTCCTGGCTGCAAGCATGGCTTCTACATTGTCGTTTATCTCCTGTATGTGGCCGCTTACTTTTTCTGCAAGTTTTAGCTGGGCTTTATAACTGCTTTCGCCTAAGCCTATTTCTTTCAGGCCCTTTATGTTTTCTATTAGGATATTCTGGTAGTGTATAGCAGCAGGCAGTACGTGGTTGGTGTTTAGATAACCCATTATACGGGCCTCAATCTGCACCTTCTTCACGTATTCTTCCAGCATTATTTCGTGGCGTGCTTCCAGCTCGCGCTCGTTATAAATATTGTTGCTATAGAATACTTGTTTGCTTTTTTCTGTTACAAAAGCATCCAGTGCTTCAGGGGTAGTTTTAAAATTGCTCAAGCCACGGCGCTTGGCTTCTTCAGCCCACTCATCGCTATAGTTATCACCTTCAAATAATATGCTGCGCGATTTTGTGATGTAGCTACGTAATATTTGCAGTATGGCTATTTCTTTCTTCTCACCTTTTTCAATCAGGCCATCCACTTCTTTCTTAAACTCCTTCAGGGTTTGAGCTATGATAGTGTTGAGCACCAGCATGGGTGATGCACAGTTGGCAGAGCTGCCCACAGCACGGAATTCAAACTTGTTGCCTGTGAATGCAAACGGACTGGTACGGTTGCGGTCTGTATTGTCCATCAGCAGTTCTGGTATCTGCTTGTGTATATCCAGCTTCAATATTACTTCGTCCTGCTCGCTGAACTTTTCTTTCACACGTGTTTCCACTTCGTTCAGTACTTCAGTAAGGTACTTGCCAATATATACAGATATGATAGCCGGTGGCGCTTCGTTAGCACCCAGGCGATGATCGTTGCTAGCGCTGGCAATTGCAGCACGCAGCAGGTCTGCATGGTCATGTACGGCCTTAATTGTATTTACAAAAAAGGTAAGGAACATGAGGTTGGTACGTGGTGTTTTGCCCGGTGCCAGCAGGTTTACACCTGTATCTGTAGCCATGCTGAAGTTGTTGTGCTTACCACTGCCGTTAACACCTGCAAATGGTTTTTCGTGCAGCAATACTTTCAGCTTGTGCCTTTTGGCCACTTTGGCCATCAGGTCCATCAGCAAGGTATTGTGATCTACTGCTATGTTGCACTCCTCAAACATAGGTGCACATTCAAATTGACTTGGCGCTACCTCATTGTGGCGTGTGCGTAATGGTATCCCCAGTTTATATGATTCCTGCTCAAAATCCTGCATGAACTCATACACACGCTCAGGTATAGAGCCAAAGTAATGGTCATCCAGCTGCTGGCCTTTTGCAGGTGCATGGCCTATTAGTGTACGTCCGCACATAACCAGGTCTGGACGGGCATTGGCAAGCGTTTCGTCTATTACAAAATACTCCTGCTCCCAACCCAGGGTAGCAGTTACCTTGGTTACATTCTTATCAAAATAGTTGCAAACGTCAACTGCCGCTTTATCAAGCGCAGCAATACTCTTCAGCAATGGCGCTTTATAATCAAGGCTTTCGCCATTGTAAGCTATAAATATAGTAGGTATGCACAGTGTTTTACCCTGGCCTGCTTCCATAATGAAAGCTGGTGAAGATGGATCCCATGCAGTATAACCACGAGCCTCGAAAGTAGCGCGTATGCCACCGTTAGGGAAGCTGCTGGCATCTGGCTCCTGCTGTATCAGTGCGTCGCCGTCAAAAAGTTCAATTGCAGTGCCATCAGCCTTAATGGTGAAGAACGAATCATGTTTTTCAGCTGTGATACCAGTCAATGGCTGGAACCAGTGCGTGAAGTGGGTTACACCACGTTCTTCTGCCCAGGCCTTCATACTGGCGGCTATCTGGTCTGCCATACGGCGATCGATCTTCGAACCCGATTTTACGGAGCTCATCAGGCTTTTATAAGCCTCATCGCTCACGTATTCGCGCATAGTGCGCCCTGTAAATACATTACTGTTAAACAAAGCAGTGATCTTTTTAGCACCGTAGCCGGATACTTTTTTATCCTCTTTGCCCATTTCCTGTAATGCAAGAAAGCGTAGTGATGACATTGATATTATATTTTGCGCAAATCTAAAGTATTTTTCGATTTTGTTAAAAAATTTGTGCGAATATTAATAAATACATAACATTTATTTATTTTTAATTCATTATAATGTTGTAGTGTTTGCTCAAACTAAGTATTCTTTTTTGTATAACTACCCTATAATCAATACTGCTCTCAGCCTGACATGAGATTAGCAATTGTGTAAATATGGACTTCCAGCTAAATCTATTTGCTATAAATAAGAAACCATCCTATACATACAAGGATGGCTTCTTTAATTTTTAGAACTTAATGTTAAAGCTGCTCAACAAAAGTGTACTCGCCCGATGTATAGTAGTAGTAGGGTGTGGGCGCTGTAACGCTAACCGTTATTAATTTACCATTGTTGTAGAATACCTTTACCGGGCTGCCCACTGTACTGTAGTTCTTTGTCAGCTGGTAGTTACCCATATCATATGCTTGTATACTTTTATTGTTTGTAGCGGCATAAATGGTATTTCCTGTACCGTCTATAGCGAAGCTGGTATATGTGACGTTGCCGCGTGGTAAGGCAACTGCCGTACGTAAATTACTGTCTACAATAACACCATAACTGCCACATATTACTTTGCTGCCATTGGGATATACAACTGCCGGGTTAGAAAACTGGTAATTGCCACTAATGGCGCTGATGGATTGAGAAACATAATTTCCTTGAGCGTCGAAACGGAAAAGCAGTACCTGTGAGGAATTATCCACACAAAAGAATTCAGAATTAGTATTAGGTATAAGCGCCAGGTATGAGGTAGAGTAGTAATAGCCTGTGTTAGGGGTAACCGAGGTTTTGGTGGCACGGTCGTACGCGAGCACCACATTGCTATAATAGTTGTTAGTTGCAGAGACAAAAAGTTTGCCATTGTTACATGTTATGCTGGAAGCGGTGTTGCCGACACTTATCTGGTCTGTTTGCGTAAGTGTTGCTGCATCATAAATAAACACCCATCCATCATTTCTGGGCACGTAGAGTTCCAGCTTGCCATTGTACATTGCCATATCGCAAGTACCTATAGTGGCGTTTGTATTGATACTGCGCACGAATTTCTTAGATGCGAGGTCGTACACCGCAATGTTGCCAGCAGAGCTGTAGATATAAATTTGTTGGGCCGTCCTGTCATATAATGCATCTTGAGCTACCATAGCCGAAAAATCAATATCTGTCCTGTAATATGTCTCTTTGTTGCTTTGAATTGGTAAGCTATAGTATAGCGATTTCACGTTTGCCATCACGTAGTATTGTGCATAAGGGCTTAGTACAAGTGTATCTGTATATTCGGTAACTGTCTTGGCAACATTTATAAAGGTAAGAGTGTTATTGGTGTTGGTGTTGCCAGCAGTTGTATCGGTTACCCTCACAATAGTGTAGCTTATCAGGGAATCATTGATGAGTTTCGACCATTCGAGCTTCACCGTTTTCCCAGTCATGGTAATTGGTTTTAAAGTGATGGAGGTAGGGCTTACATCGTTGTTGTTGTTCTTCTTACAAGATGCGATTAGCATAAGTGCGCACAGAGCGACCAAGAGGGTTCTTACATTCATTTCTAGAATAATTTGTAGTGTTTTTTCGAGCCGCAAAGCTATAAAAGATTAAGCACCAAATAACTAGAAACCCCAAAAAATAATAGAGATTTCAGGTATGTGGACATACCCATTTTAATATATAGCCCATTCCTCGGTACCTGTAACATATGCACATGCGTAATTTTCTGTTAAAACGCCTGTTACAGTAATCATCATAGGTACCTGTCGGCCTTTTGCGTATATCATAAGGCTGTATTCATCACCTTTCGCAAAGTAAGTAATGGGCATATGTTCAATAAAGTCTATTCCACGGCGGCCTATCCATTTATATACTGCTTCTTTCGCTGCCCATGCAAGGGTTACCAATTGCTCGTCATTGCCAAACATTTCCTGCTCTTCGGCACTTAAAAACTTGTGTTGTATGCCCAATATACGCGGGTGCCAGCATTGTATATCTATGCCTGCTTCATCTTCGGGATCTACAACTACTGCCACATAAGGCCATGAATGGCTGATGGAGAAGAAATATTTATCTTCATCTATGCGTGGCTTATCGTGCGGATCTGGAGCAATGGCATGCAGGGGGAAATCTTCCTGCAGATGCTTCAACAGGTATCGACCTGCTAAGCGTTCCAGCCGACGCTTCTCATTTTTAATGTCTGATACTACTCCGGTATGTTCGGTGAAAAAAGCTTCCGGCTCAGTAACTTGCCATATAGCGGCAAGACCATAATTGCCGGGGTTCCATTCTTTAATGAGGGGCATAGTGTAAAGGTAGGGGGAATTGCCAATGACTTTTAAAGAGTGTCTATATCTTCGTATCAAGTCTAATTATGGTGAATATTAGCATCTTAATTTCCTTTATGTTCATCCTGCGATCATTTTTCAAAAATCTCTCTTTTTCAAAATCGAATAAAATTTATCTTTGCCCGTATGATACTCTCCGACAGCAGGATTTTGGAAGAAATTGCAGCAGGCAATATTGTAATAGAGCCTTACGACCGTAAATACCTGGGGTCTAACTCTTACGATGTACACCTGGGCAAGCACCTGGCCATTTATAATGACAATGTGCTGGATGCGCGCAAGCACAACCAAATATCGCACTACGAGATACCTGAAGAAGGGCTGGTGATACAACCTGGTACGCTATACCTTGGCGTAACCGAAGAATATACCGAAACACACGCACACGTACCCTTCCTTGAAGGTAAATCAAGCACCGGCAGGCTGGGTATAGATATACACGCTACTGCAGGCAAGGGTGATGTTGGCTTCTGCAACACCTGGACACTGGAAATAAGCTGTGTGCACCCCGTGCGCATATATGCCGGCATGCCTATTGGCCAGCTTATTTACTTCCCTGTAGATGGGGAGGTGATAAACAAGTACAACCGCAAAACAGATGCTAAGTACAATACCCGCACCATAAAGCCTGTTGAGAGCATGATGTGGAAGAACGAGTTTTAGTGGCCCTTATATCATTTATAGTAGTGCTATTGTTTTGTAATAATACATTTCGTATTTTGTTAAAGCACTATTCTTTTACCTGTACCCTTTTACATTGAATATACATATTCTGTAAGTAAAATATAATCCGTTTTACCTGGCAATAGGTGTAGTGCTTGATATTTAGCTATTGTTGCCATGAAAACACGATCACTGCTCATATGCCTCATATTTTCTTTTTTACAGCCTGCAATGGCGCAGAAAGAAAATAACAATTGGTGCTTTGGTTACAACAATGGCCTGTCTTTTAATACCACCCCTCCGCACACATTTGGCAGCAGTATAAGGGCACTAGGGACAGCTGCAACGATAAGCGATAGTGCCGGGAATATACTTTTTTATACCAATGGGGCTATTGTGTGGGACCGTAACAACAACGAGATGCCTAACGGGCATCTTAATGTTCCTCTAACGCGCCTGCCGAACATTGATACAGTAGCATATACTGCCTCTATCATTCCAGACCCGGGTAATGATAATCGTTTTTATATTTTTTCTGCCCCCCCTTATTATAACGTAGAGGAGCAAGATGGATTTTACTATAGCGTTGTGGATATGACCTTGAACGGCGGTTCAGGAGACATATTGCCTGGTTATAATGGTGTATTGTTAGATACAAACATCGGCCCGGCAATGGCTACGGCCGGCAATGGTGAATGCAATAAATGGATAGTAATCCACCAACTCAATTCGAATGAATTTCATTCCTTTCATATTACACCTGCGGGAATAAGCCCTGTGGTAATATCTGCTACCGGATATCCAGCTCCTCCTTACATTGGGAACAACTACTGGAATGGTAACAACATAAAGATATCATTGGATGACGAAAAATTAGTATGGTGTATAACATACAATTTTATGCAGTTATTTGATTTTAATGTGAACACAGGAATAGTTGATGATCCCCTTTTGTTGGATACTATTGCAATTCTTCCGCCAATAAACCTATCAGGATCTTCAGTAGAGTTTTCACCTGACCACTCGAAAGTGTACTTTTATGATGATATACATCCAGCTAATTCATTTGACGCTATTTTTTTAACCCAATTGGATATTTCCCTACCTACCGCAGCAGACATACAAAATTCAAAGATGTCTCTTGGGTTGGAAGTTGGTGGTTTTCAGGGCAATTATTTGGAAATAGGACCTGATAACAAAATATATGTCCTGAATTACACTGGTCTGTATAACACCGTATATATGAGCATAGTAGATAGACCCAATGAAAAAGGATTAGCATGTAATGTAATTCCTAAAGCGATAACACTTGATAGTAACTACGCTAATAATTGGTGGAATATTTTTGTTCCAGGGGATGGCCTGTGCAGCAGAATACCAGGAAACAAGGCTTCATTTAGTTATAATGTTCAGACTTGTAATCTCCCTCACCAGCTATCATCAGTTATTGCTTCTGCAGATTATATATGGAACACAGGCGCCACGAGTCAGTCAATTAACGTTGAGCAGCCGGGTACTTACTGGGTAAAAGCACAAACGTGCCCGGGTGCATGGCGTGTGGATACCTTTTATGTTATGTATCAGCCGCGCATAGCGGTGCAGGATACATTTTCCTGTACCGGCACTGCATCTGTCAAGCTGGATACCACAGGCTATTACCAATGGAGCAACAACACAACAGGTCCCGTATTTTCGACAACACAGAGTGGAACATATGCTGTTAACGCAAACATAGCAGGCTGTACCTATAACGATACCTTCAGGGTAATTATTTACCCCCCGTTGGGTACTGCGATATTACCGGCAGATACTTTTGTATGCAACAACACTATGAGAGCAGACATAAGTTCCCGCTTTGACCTGGGAACATATCTCTGGAGCACGGGTGGCACAAGTCAGTTTATCCGGGTAGATACACCGGGCAGCTATTGGCTTTCTTCTGCCACGCAATGCGGTGACTATGCAGATACTGTACATGTAACTTTCTGCGAGCCCGTTATAGACAAGGTAACTACATCATCAGGTACGCTTTGCAACGGGCAGTGTCTAACCTTCGTACAACAGTCGCACAACTACCCACAGATATACCAATGGACATTTACTGGTGGGACACCTGATACTTATGAAGGACCCAACCCTTCTGCTATCTGCTACAATGTACCAGGCACTTATACCGTAAAACTGACTGCAGCTAGCGCCGGTGGTGCCGACACAGATACGCTACAGGTAACTGTGCTGCCCAAACCTGTGTCATCGTTCACCGACACATCCATCATTGTACCCTATAACACCACACTGGTATTGCCATCTTGTGGTGCTGCTGCCAATATTCAATGGTACCTAAACGATTCGCTTGTATGCGAAAACTGTACCGATTATACGCTGGATGCCATGTATTATTTATCTGCCTATAAATGTGTTATCAGCAATGGCGATTGCAGTGATAGTTGCAACTATAAAATAACCGTTACAGATATTCCTCATGATGCATGGCTACCAACAGCATTTACGCCTAATGGAGATGGACTCAATGATTATTTCCACGTTATTACCAACAACCCTAATATAGAGGTATTTGGCCTTGCTGTTTACGACCGATGGGGCACCTGTATATTTGATGGCTTGGGCAGCAGTAAGTGGAACGGCACCAGCCATGGTATGCCTGTACAGCTAGGTACCTACTTTTGGACACTGCAATATAAAGTAGCCGGCAGCAATATGATTTATCATAAAACGGGTAACGTGGTGGTAGTGCGTTAGCTACTTCCTAAACCCATTCATCAGATCCAGTTCCATCTTTTCGGGTACCTGATCGCCCTCGTAGTGGAGCGGTATAGTAATGAATACGCCTTTGCGGCCAGCTTTTATGCTACCATCGAGCTTGATATGGATGGTTTTGTTGAACAGCAACTGACCTATGTTGGGGAGTATGCTATTGAGGTCTATTTTAAGACCGACCGGTAAAATAAATGATGAGTTGGGCGGTGCTGTTATCAGCGTATCCAGCCGCATTTGGCCAAGGTGGGCATTGTTCATAAATACTTCCACATCGGCATGCTTCAGCTGTATGGCGTACTTGTTGGGGTTGTGAAACTGAACATCTACCAGGAACGGTGGGTCTTGCATCATGCGCACATTGCTTACACTTTCGACCGTGAGGGGCTTGGGTGCCTTGCAAGATGAGCTGTAAATGCACAGCAGCACTAATGCTATGCAAACAATCGCTGATCGGGTAGCATAAAATGTGCTGTGCGTGCGTTTCATGGTTTGGTATTATACAGATGGTTAATGAGCGGATGATTTTGACTAAAGCCAGCCCGTTTTATTAATACACCCCGCCCTATAGGACGGGGCCATTTTTTAGGCTTTCTTACGCGCTATAGCCTTCTTTGCTGCAGCTACTATGTTTTCTTTGGTAAGGCCGTACTTGGTAAGCAGCTCAACTGGTTTGCCACTTTCGCCAAAGCTGTCTTTTACTGCTATATATTCATGTGGTACAGGGCATTCGCGACCGGCCACGTTGGCTACGCTATCGCCCAGGCCACCGTTTTGCTGGTGTTCCTCGGCAGTGACCACCGCGCCTGTTTTCTTCAGCGATTTTATGATCGCGGCTTCGTCTAGTGGCTTTATGGTGTGTATGTTGATGAGATCAGCATGTATGCCTTCTTCTGCCAACATCCTTGCTGCTTCTACTGCTATCCACACCATGTGGCCGCAAGCTATGATGCTTACATCGGCACCTTCTGCAAGTACCTGTGCCTTACCTATTTCAAAAGGTTGATCCTCTGCTGTAAAGTTGGGCCATACCGGGCGGCCAAAGCGCAGGTAAACCGGCCCCTCGTAATTGGCAATGGCCAGGGTGGCAGCCTTGGTCTGGTTAAAATCGCAAGGTACTATCACCGTCATGCCCGGCAGCATTTTCATCATGCCTATATCTTCAAGCACCTGGTGAGTAGCTCCATCTTCGCCCAGGGTAAGCCCTGCGTGCGATGCACATATTTTTACATTCTTCTTGCTGTAAGCTACGCTCTGGCGTATCTGATCGTACACGCGGGAGGTAGAAAAGTTGGCGAACGTAGTAGTAAAAGGTATTTTGCCACCAATGGTAAGGCCCGCTGCTACGCCTATCATATTAGCCTCGGCAATACCGCACTGTATAAAACGGTCTGGAAACTCTTTTATAAACTGGTTGAGCTTAAGTGAACCTGCAAGGTCGGCAGTGAGTGCCACCACATTTGGGTTGCGGCGACCAGCTTCTACTATACCTTCGCCAAATCCACTGCGGGTGTCTTTCTGATTGAGTACTTTTATATCCTGTAACATTGGGGAAAAAATATGCGCAAAAGTAAGTTTATCATTTGGTTAATACATACCCCCAATCCTTTAGCCAGGCTATAATTTTTTCTTTATAATCGCCTTGTATTAATATGAGGCCGTCTTTGGCGCTGCCACCCGCGCCACACTTGGTTTTCAGCTTCTTGCCCAAATCTTCCAGGTCGTCGTTGGTGCCGCTAAAGCCGTCAACGAGTGTTACCACCTTGCCGGCACGCTGCTTGGTATCCAGCTTTACACGCAGTTTCTGTTTGTCTTTGGGTGCGGTTTCGCCGGCTGGTTCTGCTTCATAATTACTCATATAATCCTGGTTGGTGCTGTACACCAATCCATCAGGCCGGGCATTATGTTTTTTTGACATAACAATTGGGTTGAGAAGGTGAAGTTACTTGAAAATGTCTGCAAATGTCCGTGGGCCGACATTTTCTGTTACAGGCTAAAAGTGTTTACCAGCTTGTATTTTACTGTTTTTTTTCTGTAAAATGTCTGTTGGTATTTTTATTTGAGAACGGACATTTTAAAGGTAGAATAAATGTTATTTCTGTGGTATCCCAATTACATCCTCCTAAATTCTTAAAAAGTCCCAAAATGTATTGAAATGTCCGTCGGCTGACATTTTAAATTTCATACTTAATTAATAGGGAGAAGGGTTCCAGGTAAAATGTCCTTTTGTCTTGCGGAAAAATATTTTCGTAATTGCCAGCGCAACGAACATATCTATAGTTGATATTGGATCCATCGCCACGTGCAAGATACTATTGACAATAATGGTTTACCAAAAGAAGATATGCACAGTTTCACGGGGCGGATAGGGTTAGTTCCACAGTAACACAAGTTAGTTTTACGATTCTTAATTCAACGTGAAAGAGCCTATTAGGACGAAGTCAGAAAATAAAACTTTGCCCAGCGGGGGTATAGAAGGGCTGTATTTAATCGAGAAACTAAAGGTTGAGTAATTCTTAAGCATTGATAAGGCTGTCTCAAAAAGTCTGAGACAGCCTTAAATATTCGTGTACCCCAAGGATACCTAAAGTCATTTCTGCAATACTATTGGATAAGCACACTAGCCGTAGCGCCTCCTGTCCATTGACCACTTGCTTGTTCCTGGCAGGTACTGTTGTGCATGGGACCGCCGCCTGTGCCGTATGTAGCCCAGTAAGCTAAACCGGTCATTGTACCACATGGAGTTGCAGGATCATCACCCATAGTTGCTGTACTATAAGGCCCACTTAGACCAGAATAGATAGTGCAGCCAACAATCTGGGTTGCAGGTGATAACCCAAGCCCGGTGTTAGTATATACACTAATGCCAGGAGGACAAGATACTGAAGGGCCTACTGCGATACCACTACCACAGTTCTGTACATAGAACTTTATATTAACCGTAGTTGGACAGGACCCTCCACCACTGGAAAAAATATTGTTAGTAACTGTAACACTTGTTTGGGCATAAGCGGCTATGCCTGTTAAGCAGAGCAATGCGGCAAAAAATAGTTTTTTCATTTTTTTAGGTTTTTTTAGGATGAATAAATATAATCGTCTATGTAAAGGTTAGAAAGTGACAGCTTTTTTATATACGGGTACCCGAAGGATACCCTTATATATGTGATACTAATTGATAGACAGAGAAGCCATAGAAATTCCTGATTGCCACATTGCTTCTTCCTGGCAGGTAACAGGGCCGGGATAGTTGTACATACCACAGCAAGGGCCGTATGCAGCCCAATTCGTAGGTGTGCCGCATGGGGCTGGAGTATAAGGTGCATCACCCAGAGATGCTGTGTTATGAGGGCCACCTATAGTAGAATTGACAGTGCAGCCAACAATTTGTGTTGTAGAAGAGAAACCAAGCATAGTATTAGTAACCATAGTAATACCTGGCGGACAAGGTACTACCATGGCAGCTGGAATGATAGAACCACATGAGGTCTGTACATAGAACTGTACTTGAACTGTATGTGGGCAAGTTCCTCCACTACCGGTAGGAATACTGTTAGTAACTTGAACACTTGTTTGGGCATAAGCGGCTATGCCTGTTAAGCTGAGCAATGTGGCAAAAAATAGTTTTTTCATTTTTCCAGGTTTTTTCAGGATGAATAAATATAGTCGTTTATATAAAAAAGAAAGTGACAGCAATACCAAATGTTTCTAATACGAAAGCATTCTTTTATCCCGTACTTTTTCCCTTTTATACTAAACTTACATTGAATATAATGGTTTTTTTAAGAATGCAAATGATTTGTTAAGAAGTATTTTTCTGGACGAATTAATTTAAATATACATTAATGAAATGCCTGTTTAAAATTTATTGATTAACAGTTTTATAGCAGATAATTTAATCATTTCCTCAGCAGAAGATTATTTTTCCTGTCAGAGCAAAGTGAGAAAATAAGACACCGCCCGGAATGGAATTAGTAAGTTTACGCTATGTATTCAATTTTCCGTTTGCTTAGCCTTTTGGCATTGCTGTCTGTTATAGGGGGTATGATGGCCAAACAAATGCAGTGGGGCAGCAGCACTGTATTTCTTGTTGTGGGTATTGTGCTGGCATGTACCGGGTTTGGCGGACGCCAATACCTGGACTATAAGAAGAGACAAGCGATAAAAGCCGGTAAGCAACCATTGCAATAGATGACACAGGTGGTAAGCATACCGCTGGGAGACGTGGTTATACGGCGATGATCATTTCCGTATTTTATTTCTTATCCTGCTTAGCGTTTCTATTGTAATACCCAGGTAAGAAGCAATGTATTTTAGTGGTACCCGCTGCAACAATGTGGGGTAGCGATCTATAAAGTATCTATAACGTTCCTCGGCAGTCTTCCTACGCAGCAGGTATAACCGCTCCTCGCTTTTCACAAAGTAATTTTCTGTAATTACCCTGGCTATAAAGTTCAGCTCGGGGAATGCCTGATACAGCTTTTGCAGATCGTTATAGTGTATACGGGCAAGTGTAGTTGGCTCCAGGGTCTCTATAAATTCATAGCCCGGTTTCCTGAGGTAAAAGCTTTGTGGTGAGTTGAACAAATACTTTTCTTCAATGAACAAAGAAGATACTTCCTCATCGCCCTCTATGTGATATATGCACACCAGGCCATCGAGCACCAGGTACAGATAATGGCAGGTATCGCCCTCCTTCAGCAACAAGTGTCTTTTAGGCACGTCTATTATCTCGAAACTATTATCCAGTGCATCAGTGATCTCTTCATTGATGGGATGGATGTTCCTGATGTAATCGTATAGGGTAGATAACATGGCTTGCCGCTTCGGTGTGCGTATAGCAAATATATTGTCATCGGTTCACATTAATGCTATGCACTGCTTTAGGATAATTGACATTTATCAATTTCATGTGCACTACACCACTATTTGATTTATGTCAACTAATGCCGACACTCGCAGGTATAGCTTAGCAGTTCTAAAAAATAGAAAATATGAGAACTGCAATAGTAATGATAACGATACTCCTATCTGCAAGCACAGTATCTGGTAAATATAATGAGTGCCCAAACGAACCTGCTCAAACAAATAACCAGCCGCCCCGCCACAGGCCCATTGCATGGTATACACCCGTTCCTACGTCTACAATAATCGATGGCCTGGCGCTGGGTGTTTATGCTGTCCCTTCATCAAAAATGGATTCGCTGCAAATAAATGGGGTAAACATAGAGTTAGATCCTGCGCCAATAATATTCATCCCGTTTTTAGCAATAGAAATATTAGCACAAAATCCTGGTTTAATAAAAACAACCATAGAGAACCCTGGCGAAGAAACCGACGACGAACGTACCGATAGGGAGGACTCAATATCAGGGATCCATAAAGCATATACAACCATAAAAGGTGTGGGCATCAGCACCGGGATAATAACGTACAGAACCAGCGTAAGTGGGCTTGCTCTTAATGCCTTGTGTGCCCGGGAAAAAGAAATGAAAGGTGTGGAGATAAGCGGACTATTCAATAGCCACACTATTGGCAATGGCCTAATAGTGGCTCCCGTAAATTTGATAAAAAAAGGCAAAGGGGTACAAATAGGTCTTCTCAATTTTTGCCAGGACTGCAATGTGGTGCAAATAGGTCTCATTAACAGGATCGGTAATCGCACTACACCATTTGTCAATTTTAAATTCAGACATAGGCGGCGTGCACATCAGAAAAGTATGGTTGGCTAAGTATGGTACAGGCTATATAGGACGAGTTGGGGAATAAGACTATGCTCAAAAGGAAGCCTTTACTTTTTATAAACGTGAACAGCTATCCACATAGCAAGCATCCCTATTAAAAAGCCCGCACAAAAAATAGACATGACCCTAAAGCGTGCACTGCTACCAAAAAACTTTACTATAACAAGGATTATCGCCCACACGAAAACGACGCTTATGATGTATCTGTTGAGCATATAGTAACGTTGTTTTATGCTAATAAAGGTATGCCGTTTATGTTAACTGGAATGAAGTTGGAAAATAAGACTACGCCTAGGAGGAAGTTTACACCTCCATCTCCTTCAAAGGATCCCAGAACACTGTTTTGAAATCTACTACTTTACCGTCCTTCACTTGCACGCCTTCTGCTTCCAGCAGTTGTTGCCTGCGTCCATTGTCGCCGCTGAGTACCCCGGCGCTGTTTACAACACGCTGTGCGGGAAATGCTCGCTCACCCGTACTGTTATGAGACATAGCGCGGGCTACCATCCTGGCTCCCGACTTTAAACCAAGGGCCTGGGCAACCGCTCCGTAGCTGCTGACGCGTCCTTTAGGTATGCTGCGCACTACCTCGTAAATAGCTTTGTATATGTCTTCGTTATCTTGCTTTGCTTTCATGGTTATTGTAGTTATTAAAACCTCGGGGCTGCCGCTCTTATTTCCTTGTGCTTTGTGAGCTTTTCACGTATTATGATTGCGAGCACTAAGCTAAGAGTTTATGCGGGGATGTGGAAGGGGGAATTACTATTGAGCTTAATAATGTAATGTAAGCTTCAGTTTTTCAAATTCCGGTCGGGAGACCGGCTGCTTTGGGTAGACACGAGTCGTCCTGTCGGAAGACTCGCCAGAGGGTTAATGACGCTTATAATGCATCTATTGAGCATATAGTAACGTTGTCTTATTCCATAAAGGTATGCCGTTTACCCGGGTCGTAACGAAGTCAGAAAATATGATTCCGCCAAGCATGGGACATAGATATTGTACTACCGCAATAGAAAATAATGCAATAATATTTAGAACAGTCAGTTATATAGTTATGAAACTGATCATGCTCTGTTTTGGGTTATGCTTGTCGTTTGCTGCAATGGGTCAGGCTGATGAGAACATCAAAGAATATCAAAAACTGATGTCGTCTAAGATCAATAAACCATACCTGCCATTTCAAATGTCAACACTCGACGGTAGGGTACTCAATAACAGTAACATTAAAGGCAAGGTTACCTTTTTAAATTTTTGGATGATAGGTTGCCCACCATGCCGTGCGGAAGATGGTGAACTAAAGAAAGTATACAATAGGTTTTCGAAAGACACTTCATTTCAGTTTGTCGGGGTAACATTTGATGAACGGAAAATCCTTCCCGATTTTTTAACTGGGCATGGTATCAACTATCCTATCGCCTGTGTTTCGGCAAAAGTGGCCAGCAATATGATGTACAGTATGGACTACCCTTCCACTATCATTATCGACAAACAGGGCAATGTAGCCTGCCTGGTGATGGGCAAGATAGAAGATGTAACCGACCACACTTATAAGGACATGATGAACCACAACTTCAGTGTACGAACAGATACTGTTATGAACACTATAGATAGGTTGTTGCATGGTCGGTAACGCCCACTGACACGAGTCTTTCGACAGGATAACTCGCAAGAGATAGATAACCAGTGAAAATTACCTTGACGCTACTATTGAATCTCAAACGAGTTGAACATGTTCGATTCTGTTTTTTGATAGCTGTTCCTATTCAAGGTCTCCTGGCCGGCACGGGCTGTCAGCAAGTAGCACTTTCTTCCAGCTTTGTATAATACCCCTGTCACGCGTGTGGTATCATCATCCTGCTCTATATTGTAAACGACTTTGGCAAATTCAAGGCCATTTTTTTTACCTGTAGTTTTTTGTATAACCTCCCTTACTGAACCATCGTGAGCATTAGTGGCTATATCCACAAGTTTTTGCGACAATCCCTCTATAGTCGTAACATCTAAAGTTGCCAGGTCAACAATATTAAGCGTGAAGGAATTGTAATGCACATAATTGTACACTATTGGCGATTCCAGCAAAAACTCAAATCCTTCCTGCTGTGTGAGTGTCCAATCTACGGGATATTTAATTGAATAATTGTTGTGCGTATAGGTTTTCATTTCATTTTCATGATCCATTCCCACTGTGTTTTTTGTTTCCATCCGGTTATCGCATAAATGTATTTCCACTTTAGCATCGTTAAATACCTGCTCGGATAATGTGCTTGCGAATGCAGAAACCTTGACCACATATTTTATGTCATGTGCGAGACCCTCCTTTACAGGGAAGTTTACCTGGTAAATTTCTCCATTTTTTAAAAGCTGCACCGAAAATTTACCCTCATGACCTTGCCAAAAATCACTTTTCACCAAATACTCTCCCAACTTTTCAGCATTCTCTTTAGTAGCGCCATCTTTATAAAATAGTTGGACATCGCCAAAGTCTACCTCCTTACCCAAATTCTGGCAGCCCGAAAGCAGCAACACACATATTGAACTAAATAAAAGAAAATGCTTTTTGACGGATATTTTCATGGCATATAAGTTAGGCGTCAAAAATAAAAATTACATTGGATATGCCAAGGGAATACCTGCAAAATGTGGATATCCTTTTGGGGAGGGAAGCAAGAAATTACCCCCAGATACTATCCACCCCATTTTTAAATAATAGGAACAGGCGTTCCATTCTTTGTTGCTCTTTAGCATGCACACTTTCAAAAACCATTTCTACCAGTAGTTCTTCCATGCAGCAAACAGTGTGGTTGGACGGTGATCTTATAAAAGCTTTCATTTCATTGCGTACATCTTCAGGCTCCATTGCCCCCCACAAGGTAATTACCTTAATGTAGAAAACATCCACTAAAAGGTCGCCCAGCTCGGCGTAGTCTTCCTGACTACGTCGTACCCGGTAAGGCATCCTCCAGAATGCCGTCTTTACTCACGCTCATATTGCATTCTAAGAACATAGCCTTACAATATCGTATAGCTCCCGCTTGCGTCAAAAAAGAACTTTGCAAATACAGTGCGGTATAGGTAAACGGTATCCCCTTCGGAGTAGCTATTAAAAGTATCTGCATCTACCTCGTGGTGTATATGGTCGGGATTATCAATTTTAAAGTAGTACTTACCATTCACCTCAAAATACTCCTTCTGTAGTATTTCATAGGGTACCATTTCTTTCACTCCGGACTGTATGTCTTTAACATAGCAGTGTACAGTTTTCATGTACACCCAAATACCACTTACGATAACGATCGATTCAAGAAAAAATTCGCCAAAAAGTAATAAGACCATTTGGGTGATGTGATAGCTGCCAATATTATATTCATAATATTTGTCCCAGTTGGTATGTCCGCGCGGCGGCATACGGTAAAGCCCTTTAAACACTGAAATTGCAGCTATAACTATTAAAACTGCATAGGCTTTCAATAGCCGGGGACGCCTGGCATCAACTATTGTTTGCAGCAGCTCAATATCATCTTTGTCGAGCGGCTCGGTTTGTAGTGTGGTAATAGGTGAAGGCATATATCAATCAATGTAGCGGTAAATGTAATACGGAAGCTTCACAAAACATATCCACACACTACCATCCCCTCCTAACACCCACCCAGCAAATCCAGCCACGTAAACTGCTACATAAATTGTGAATATAATAGCAACACACCTATTAATCAAGGTATTACCTTGTACCAGGGCTATAACGGGTAATTGGCTTTTACAGCCCTATGCAGTGCCGAACGAAGGCTACCTCCTAATTGGATTTTGCCAGATGAGTTTTTTTAGCGCCAATCGGGCATTTTTATGAGAACCCTTTCCTGTGGCGGTTTTCAGGAAAAAACAAGAATGCCCGGTACCGGGCATTGTCGGGCATAAATCGGGCATTTTAGGTGTATAGGTATTGTGTCTGATTGGTGAAACAGACTTGTATGGTCAGATTACCGTAACTTTAGCGTAGAGAAAAAAGTACTGAGCATGGAAGCATTAATTATTAAACCTGCAAATGATGAAGAGGCTGCTTTACTAAAAAGCCTGGTAAAGAAAATGAAGGTAAAATATACTGTTATTAGTGAGGAAGAAAAGCAGGACTATGGTTTGGCGCTTGCTATGCTTGCAGCTAAAAATAGCAAGCCTGTAAGCGAAGCAAGCATTATGAAAAAATTAAATAAATAATGCAGGTCGCTTATCTTAAAAGTTTTAGTAAAGATCTGGATAAACTGAAAGATGCGGATGTGAAATGTGCCCTATTAGATGTAATTGACGAAGTAAAACTTGCTGGCAATTTACGAGAACTCAAAAGCCTGAAAAAACTAAAAGGATTCAAAAATTATTATAGGATAAGGGTAGGGGATTATCGACTGGGGTTTTCATATGATGATCAGACGATATTTTTTATAAGATTTTTATCGCGAAAGGATATTTATAAGTTTTTCCCGTAGGTTCGCGCATCTTTGTTTTTAGCGGCTGACCTGCATAGCGGCGACTTCATAACTCACCAAAGCAATTATGAGGGATACCGCCCGATGTTTTTTTAGCGCCAATCGGGCAATTTTTATGAGAACCCTTTCCTGTGGCGGTTTTCAGGAAAAAACAACAATGCCCTGTACCGGGCATTGTTGGGCATAAATCGGGCATTTTAGGTGTATTTCGGGCATTTTCCCGGGCTCATTCGCCCACATTTCCTCCCTATTACCGCATTCCCCACATTGCCCTGCATTTCGTAACTTTGCAGCCGCAGTATATTCAATAAATAATAAAGCATGTATTCTCCCACCAATAAAGTACGTATAGTTACAGCGGCCTCCTTGTTCGATGGCCACGATGCCTCTATCAACATCATGCGCCGCGTTATGCAGAGCAGTGGTGTGGAGGTGATACACCTGGGCCACGACCGCAGTGTGCAGGAAGTGGTGGACTGTGCCATACAGGAAGATGCCAATGCTATAGCCATAACCAGCTACCAGGGCGGCCACGTGGAGTACTTTAAGTACATGTACGACCTGCTGAAGGAGAACGGATGCAGCCACATAAAAATATTTGGCGGCGGTGGTGGTGTGATACTGCCTACCGAAATTGCTGAGCTGCATGAGTACGGCATTGCCCGCATATACAGTCCGGATGATGGCCGCAGCATGGGCCTGCAGGGTATGATAGACGACCTGATAGAGCAGAGCGACTACCCAACGGGCAATCGTCTGAATGGTGAGGTGGGCCATATACCTGAGCGCGATGTAAAGAGTATAGCACGCCTTATAAGTGCAGCAGAAAACTACCCAACCCTGCCCGAGACCATTGCAGCGCTGGCTAATGTGAAGAAGCAGGCTGAAGGCAGCCACACGCCGGTGCTGGGTATAACCGGTACGGGTGGTGCAGGTAAGAGCTCATTAGTAGATGAACTGGTGCGCAGGTTCCTTACCGACTTTAAGGATAAACATATAGGCATAATAAGCGTGGACCCTACCAAGAAGAAAACGGGTGGTGCACTGCTGGGCGACCGCATACGCATGAATGCCATACGCAACCCACGGGTATATATGCGCAGCATGGCTACACGCCAAAGCAACCTGGCGGTAAGCAAGTATATACACGATGCGGTAAATATTTTGAAGGCTGCGAAGTATGACCTTATTATACTGGAAACATCGGGCATTGGCCAGAGCGATACGCAGATAACCGACTACAGCGACATGAGCATGTACGTGATGACGCCGGAATATGGCGCTGCCACACAGCTGGAGAAAATAGACATGCTAGACTTTGCTGATATAGTGGTGATCAACAAGTTTGACAAGCGCGGTGCACTGGATGCCCTGCGCGATGTGAAGAAACAATACCAACGCAACCACAAACTGTTTGGCCAGGACCCGGAAACCATGCCGGTATATGGCAGCATAGCCAGCCAGTTTAACGACCCGGGTACCAACAACCTGTACAAGGGTATGATGGACATACTGAACAAGAAGACCAATGCGGGTTTGGAATCGCAC
>Ga0206997_10122_pt1 | contig 21886 bp, 11 predicted proteins | sample Alteio_BWMinCont_3_FD_153478 | JGI IMG/M metagenome (GOLD analysis project Ga0206997, IMG submission 153478) | Enriched cells from forest soil in Barre Woods Harvard Forest LTER site, Petersham, Massachusetts, United States -... | ecosystem: Environmental > Terrestrial > Soil > Temperate forest >...
AAGGCTACGGTTATTAACGGGCTAGTAACGGGAATAACAACAGGTATTGACACCATTACCTATTCTGTAACTAACACTTGCGGAACAGCTGCAACAACAAAAATCATCACTATTAATACAGTGCCTACAGCAGGAACTATAATAGGACCAAACAGTGTGTGCATAGGTTCGACTATCACACTGACAGATGCCATTACCGGTGGGATATGGAGTGCATCAAATACTAATGCCACGGTTGTGAACGGTTTTGTGACCGGCATTGCAGCAGGAACAGATAACATTATGTACTCTGTAACCAATGTTTGTGGAACAGCAATAGCGACACATGCTATGACCATTAATCTATTGCCAAATGCGGGCAGTATATCCGGACCATCAAGCGTTTGTGTGGGTTCGTCTATCACCTTGACAGATGCAACAACAGGTGGTATATGGAGTGCAAGCAATACAAATGCAACAGTATTGAACGGTGTTGTAAGTGGAGTAATAGCCGGAACAGATAACATTATCTATTCTGTAACCAATGTTTGCGGTACCGCAACAGCGACACAAACCATCACAATAAATCCCTTACCTAACGCAGGTACAATAACAGGCCCGACGGGTGTATGCTATGGCACAACTATAACATTAACGGACGCAGCAACAGGAGGCACATGGAGTACCAGCAACAATAACGCGAGCGTAACTGGCGGAACAGTAACTGCAAATGCTACAGGACAAGACACCATATACTATACAGTGGTAAATGTTTGTGGTACTGCAATTACAAGCCATGATATAACTGTAAACCCACTACCTGTAGTACCGGCCATAACAACACAGGCACCAGCAAATGTGTGTAAGGATACCAAGTACCAAAACTTTGGCACAGCGACACCACCAGCTACCGGCACTACATATAGCTGGACAGCAACAAACGCTAAGGTTTGGGCACAGGGTTTGAATCGCCAATACTCACTGGTAACTTTTGATACTACAGGCAATGCATATGTGATGCTGCATTCAACATTAACCGGAACTGGATGTACAAACGAAAAAACAATACCCATAACTGTAGGCACAAGTATAGCCGAGATACCAAGCGTGGTTTATTTTAACTATCATTTTGTGTGTACGCCTAATAACGAAAACTCTTACCAATGGGGTTATGACGATGCAATAACACTTGACTCTACAATACTTACAGGAGAGATCAACCAGGATTACCTGAATGCAAATGCCGACTTCGCAAATAAGTATTATTGGGTAATGACCAACATAGGTGGTTGTTTACAGAAAACATACTACACTATACCGACCGGTGTGCAAAATGTAAATAGTGCAGCAGGTCTTTCAGTTTATCCTAACCCGACAAGCAGTGTTGTGAATGTAGTGATCAGTTCAGCTATCAATGGTGAAATGCAAGTGGAGATAATGAACATGACAGGACAGATGCTAAGCATGACAACTGCCACAAATAACAAGGCCAGTGTGAATGTAGAAATGCTACCTGCAGGATCTTACCTGATTACCTGCTATCGTGACGGAATTAAAATAGCGATATCAAAATTCACCAAAAACTAAATCTTCAACATTAAAAATAGCACAATCGCCGACACCACGCGTACACAGGGACAGCTCGTTATCAAGATGGGTAATAGATGTAAACCTGCTGGGAGGCGGTGCCAGCCAGACGTTTACCACTGCAAATTCAAGCGGTAACTACCCTAACGTACTGAATGCAAATACCGGACAACTGACATACCAAAATGGTTATGGGTTTGGTGCGGATGCGCAGCTGGGCTACTTTTTTGGTAAGAAACGCCACTTTGGTATAGGCACAGGGTTTATGTACATGGAACAACATGGAGATGCAGTACTGAATAATTACCATGTGGAATACCAGGCTACAGACGGGAATGCAAATATCTTCAGGCAAGTGGTAACCGGCAATAACATAAAAGAAAACATCGTTGCCAGAAGTTATAACATCCCTGTGCTTTTGAAATATAAGGACCGCTTCTCTAAACACTGGGGATTTACAGCAGATGCAGGCGCAGTCATTAACCTGCAAACGCAAAATGCCTATACAACACATGCATCTTTTGACTACGAGGCTATTTATAAATTTGGTGAAACGGATGGCATTCAACGATCGGTATATGACAACTCGCCTACACCGGATGCAACAGACTGGCTAATTACCAAAGCTGAGTTCTTAAAGAATAACCCTAACGGAGATGTAGCCGCATATTTTGCAGCAAAACGTGCACTGGGTTATAGCGTAGGTGACGGAGTAAGCCCTGATACACGCACCGGTACTACCACCTACACACAAGTGACTGTGGGCTTCCTGGTACAACCATCGGTGAATTACTTTTTATCTGACCATGTTGCCCTGAACCTGGGAGTATATTATATGATACAACCTTTTACAAATAATGCGCAGACCGGCTACCAGTTGACAGATGGCGTTGGAAAGTATAGCTCTGTAATGAACAATGTTACGGCGGCTACAGACCAGTCTTATGGGATAAATTTCGGTGCGCGTTTCTTCCTGGGGCACAGTCGCAAACCAATGACAATAAGTTCTATTGACGAATCGAGCCCATCTCAGTGTGGCTTCTGCGATGGCAGTATGGCTTTTCATGGCTTAACTCCGAACAAAAAGGTAACGATCAACTACAGTGTTAATGGCGCACCAAACACCTCTTATACAACAGTTGTAGAGACAGACGGCCAAGTAAAGATGACCCATCTTTGCGCAGGCAGTTATACTGGAATTGAAGCCAAAATAAAAAGGCATAAAGCAACAGCAGCACCGGTAACAATAACGGCTACCAGCATGACCCTTGCAACGCAGGATGCCACGAATCCAACATCGGTAAATGAATGTAATGGTTCTGTGATGTTTACGGGTGTATATGCCAATGATGGGAAAGTAACAGTAAGTTATAGTGTAGATGGAACACACAAAACCTATGCCGGCTCAATAAACCCAGACCACTCAATATCAATACGGGGATTATGCCCGGGCAACTATAGCGGTATAACAGTGCAAGTAAATGATTGTTCTGCCAATGGTACTGACTTCATATTAACAGCGCCAATACCTGCACCGCTGCCACCTGTAGCACCAGTTATTGATGCAGTCGATATTTCAATTCCAATACTGTTTGATGTAAACAAAACCATTGTTCCTGCATCTTCTTATCCATTAATAGACGAAGCAGCAAAGGAATTGAATGCAAACACAAACGCACGCCTGACCATTGACGGACATGCTGATGCAAGTGGCTCTGAACCATCGAACAAGATACTGTCGCTAAAACGTGCAAACGCTGTAAAAGCACAGTTGACCAAAAGAGGTGTAAGTGCGAACAAAGTGAAGACCAGAGGCCATGGCAGCAGTATGCCGGCAGCAACAAATGCAACACGCGAAGGAAAGCGTGAAAACAGAAGGGCTATCATGAAAATGGAACCTGCACAGTAATATAGTAATCAGTAAAGCAAAGAGCAGTCTCATATATATGAGGCTGCTCTTTTACATATAGGTCAAATCTAATAGCGCCATTAGCGTATGAGCTGCACATCGCCCTTGCCTTTGAGCTCTCCGCAACTGCTAGATATACATTTATATGAGTAGAAGTAGCTGCCCATATCCTGCTGTACCCCATTAAAGGAACCATCCCAGCAATCGCCGTAGGTGGAGGATGAGTACACTATCTGCCCCCAACGATTAAAAACGGTGAATAGATAATTAGTTACGTTTCCCGGTATGTGGATACGGAAACAATCATTTTTACCATCTCCATTGGGAGTGAAAGCAGTTGGCGCAAATAACCGTCCTGTACCATCGTAAAAAACCTGTACTGTGGCACTATCTGTACTTGTACAGCCTAGTTCAGTAGTACCTATTACATAGTAAGTGGTATTTTCTTTAGGATACACTGTTGGTGTTGCAGAGGTAGCATCACTGATATCAATATCGGGTGACCATTGATACGATTGGGCACCTGTAACAACGAGCAGCCCTGCCTTGTTACCACAATCCACATCGTGCACTTCGGTTATGCGCACAATGGGCTGAGTATGTACCATTACATAAACAGAAAGCGTATCTTTTATACCACATTTTTGTTCAATTACGGCTACTTTGTATGTTGTATTTTGTTTAGGCCAAGCACGCGGATTTGCCGAAGTATCGGAAGACAATGTGCTGTCTGTATCAGGGTACCAGTAATAGGTATCGCCACCTTTGGCATTCAATTGTGCCGTATCGCCTACACACACTTTTTTATTCAGTACATCGGCTGTAAAGTCTGTGCCATACACATTTATACTTACAGATGCAGTTTTAACGCACCCATTGGCACCCGTTGCCATCACCGTGCAAACCGTAGTAGTGGTAGCTACCAAATGAGGATCTGCAATGGAAGGACTATCGATGCCTGTACCATACCAGGCGTAAGTGTAGCCGGGCGTTATATGAAGATTGACCACTGTGCCAGGGCATACGGAGGTGTCATTGTTTACCGTGATAACCGGTAATGGGTTTACAAGTATTATTGCTGACGTATCTACATAACCGGGAGGATCGCAATTGCCCGATGAAAGTATCAATACCAACCTGTAAGTAGTAGTGACCACAGGTGCAATAGGCAGATATATGGACTGGTGGCTGCTTATATTATACAGAGTATCTGCCACCTGCCCATCTGTAATAACGATGGTATAAGGTGCAGTACCTTTTGTAGCAATGAAAGTAAGAATACCAGGCGAACCGCTGCATATGGTATCGGCAACCAGGTAACCAGTGGGCGCCACAGGCAGCCCCTGCCAATTGTACTTCACTAAGTATCCATCTTCTGCACCCTGCGTAGAAAGATATGCAGGAATAGGCCCTGGGGAGAAATTGGTTTTGAGGCCGGTAAATTGTCCGCATGTGTACATGTATCCGAGGGAATCGAAAGCGATGCTACGCCCCTGATCGTTACCTGTACTACCTACATTGAAACCGCAGATATAATTGCCGTCCAGATCGTATTTACAAAGGTATATATCGTTCTTGCCATTGCTTACCAGGTATGCGGTTGCAGGCGACGGATCAAAATCGACAGTGTCCTGAAAATAGCCCGTGGTATATAGCACATTGTTTTTAATGGCCAGGGCTGTACCGTCTTCATCGTGAGGACCACCTATCATTTCGGCCCAAACGTACGCGCCCGCCTTGGTATATTTTGCAAGGAACATATCACTATTAGTGCCCCCGCCAGGAGAGGTAAGCCCACCTGGAGCTGCACCTGAGAAAAACATGGCAGGACTGGTTGAAGAGCCTGTAATATAAACGTTCGATAAATCGGTAGCTAAACCATATACCGCCTCATTACCTGTGCCACCAACCTGCGCCACAAACTGATAATTGCCTGAGGTATCATACTTTGCGAGGTAGCCATCGTAGGTGCCGGATGCGGTAAGTATGGCTGTGCCAGCAGAGGGATCAAAATCACCCGTAGCCTGAAACGTACCTACAGTATAAACATAGCCACCTTCTGCCCTGATATTCCATACCGCATTGTCCACCCCATTATTGCCCGGGCCGCCAAATGAAAAGCCCCATGCCAACCGCCCGGCCGGGGTGTATTTAATGAGATAACCTGTACCATTGAGTGCATTAAGCGTGGTAACACCAGGACCTGGATCTATATCCATAGTAAAATGGAAGTCACCACCTACATACACATTGCCAACTTCATCTGTTGCGACCCCTTCGGTGAGATCGAAAACGGAACTGCCACCCAGGTCTATAGCCCAGGTACAAGCCCCTGTAGAATCGTATTTTGCTGCAAAGCCATCACCACCAGTTGGTATAGGTCCATTTGCCACACCTTGATCACTTAGGTATTTGCCAGAAGATAATGGATCGAAATTGATGTGCTGGCCACTGAAATAGCCCACTATTATGGCATTACTATTCTTATCGACAGCGAGATTGAGCGCGCCATCATCATTAGGACCACCGATACTGAGGCCCCACAAGTAGGCACCGGAAGATGTATAACATGCCAGGAAAATATCTGTATTACCATTGCTGGTGACTGTATGAATGGAAGCAGATGGATCAAGGTCGACAGTGCCGGAGAAAATACCGGCGAGATATACATTGCCATTTGGCGCTACCACACAGGCCCGTGCATCGTCATTTCCTGAGCTACCTATATCTGTAACCCACTGGGGTACCTGGGCACCTGCATGACAGATGCTAAAGCACAACAGAAGTGAGAAAAGCAATTTTTTAAAGAAGGCCATGTGAGGGTATTATATAGAAAGAATATAACGCCTGTACCCTAATAATATTACAATGCTGTAACATTATTTACTAAAACTACCCGTTGTCTTTACCAACTGCCGCTGGCACCACCACCGTCTGACCCGCCGCCGCCAAAACCGCCAAAACCACCGCCACCGCTATCACCGCCGCCACCAAAACCACCACCACCGAAGCCGCCGCCACCGAGGAACCAACCTGCACCAAACGCGCCAAAACCACGACCACTCATATAAGTGCCACCGCCGCCCCGGTTCCTGTTGATGAGCCAGAGGATAAAATAAATGCCAACTATGATGAGTATAATGACAACTGGAGGTACGCGATTGCCCTGAGGTTGCTGAGGGGCACCCACATACTCCCCTTTAGTAGCTGCAATAATGGAATCGGCACCCTTTGAAAAGCCCTGATAATAATCACCTCCTTTGAAAGAAGGTGTGATCTCGTTGCGTATAATGCGGCCGCAAAGGGCGTCAGTAAGATCGCCCTGTACACCACCGCCTGTGCTGATGTGAATTTTATGGTTGTTGATGGCAGCCAGCAGCATAATACCATTGTTCTTATCCTTCTGCCCTACCCCCCATTTATTGAAGAGACGAACGGTATAATCTGCCACGTCGTAATCGCCTATATCCTGCACGGTAACAACGGCTATTTGTGTGGATGTGCTCTGAGCATAGCCATCCAGTTTTGCCTCCAATGATGCTACCTGGTCTGCACTCATGGCATGCGCCATATCGTTTACCAGCATTGGCGGGTTGGGACGCGCAGGTAGATCTTTGTCATCTTGTGCTGGTGCGGCAAACCAAAACATGGCCAGCAACAAGGTGAGTACGAAAGAACGGATCAATTTTATGCTGCGGATCATTTGCCAAATACTATTTCATCAGGAAGCTGGTTGCGGGGCACTGTACTACTATAGGGATAATGCAATGCAAGGACATCGCCCATTTCTTTGATACAGGCGCAAAGCCCTTCGATTACATTATTATTTTTGAGCCAACCTTTAAGGGTGGCAGCGGCTTTATCCCAAAAGTGGGCACCACCTGCTTTCTTATCTATTTCTACATCGCCAAATATGGCAAACTGACGATCTGTGAGTGCAACGTACACCAGTACGCCATTCCTCATTTCAGTTTTGTGCATATTAAGCTGCGCAAATATTTCCTTAGCCCTGTCCATAGCGTCCATATAGGTGCAATGATGCTCTATATACACGCGTACTTCGCCTGTAGTTTTACTTTCGGCCTCCTTGATGCAGCCCACAATACGGTGCTGTGCATCTTCATCAAGCATATCCTTCTTTTTGGCGAACGGGAACATGGCGTTTGATTTTAAAATTGTACCTGTGGTGCATTTTGCGCTGCCTGATCGGCCTGGAACCAAGGGCGGCTGTGGAAACCGAACATGCCCGCAACAATATTTGACGGGAATGAAGTAACCTGTACATTAAAAGTTTTCACAGCACTATTATATCCATCGCGCGCCACTTTTATGCGATTCTCGGTGCCTTCCAACTGATCTTGAAGGGATAAGAAGTTCTGATTGGCTTTGAGTTGCGGGTATTGTTCTGACACCACCATTAACCTACCCAGCGCCTGGCTGATCTGACCCTGGCTAGCTTGTATCTGTTTCAGTTTATCGTCTGTAAGATCGGCGGCATTTACGTTTATAGATGTGGCCTTAGCACGAGCGTTTATGACCTGTGTAAGCGTATTGGTCTCAAAGTTGGCAGCGCCCTTTACGGTGGCTACCAGATTTGGGATCAAATCGCTGCGGCGCTGGTAGCTGCTTTGTACATCAGCCCATTTCTCATCCACATCGCCACGCATCTGGTTCATTTTGTTATATCCACAGCCACCTATCAAAACCACAAGCAGTACAATGCCTAATATTATATACAAACTTTTCATTGGGTTAATAATTTTACTAAAATTACGATTTTGAGCAGAAGGAATTATATAAAATAAAAATACAGGCTGGAAGATACAGAATGGTAATGATGATGTATATAATAATGAATTAGTATCATTTTAAATGCTTCTCCGGGCTACAAATATTTATTTATAAATAAACTGTGCGTTAATTAGTAATAGTCCAGCTATTTTTGCACGCAAATATCCATTTACATGTCTTTTTTGTTTGAAAATACTTTTGACTACGCCCGAGAGCAGGACCGTACCGATATACTTCATACTTACCGCGAACGTTTCTTGTTTCCGCAGCACAATGAAAAAGACGTGCATTATTTCTGTGGCAATTCGCTGGGCCTACAACCCAGAAGTGTGAGTTACCTAATGAATAAAGAACTGGAAGACTGGGGTAAATATGGCGTAGAAGGACATTTCCTTGCACGCAACCCATGGTTTTCTTACCACCACCTTTTCTCTGAACGCCTGGCACGTATTGTGGGTGCACAACCAGATGAGGTGGTAGCCATGAATACACTTACAGTGAACCTACACTTACTGCTGCTGTCTTTTTACCGTCCTGCGAATGGGCGCTACAAAATACTGATGGAAGCAGGAGCCTTCCCAAGTGACCAATATGCGATGGAAACGCAGGTACGCATGTATGGTTATGACCCTAATGATGCCATAATAGAGATAGCACCGAGAGCCGGAGCTTATACCATAGATGAAGATGATGTAGCAGCTGCTATAGAGGAACATAAGGATACACTTGCCGTAGTAATAATGGGCGGTGTAAACTACTATACCGGACAGGTATTTGACATGGAACGCATTATTGCTGCTGCACACGCAGTTGGCGCTTATGCAGGTTTTGACCTGGCCCATGCTATAGGCAATATACCTTTGAAGCTGCATGACTGGAATGTGGACTTTGCATGCTGGTGCTCTTATAAGTACCTTAACTCAGGCCCCGGAGGTGTGGGAGGTGCATTTGTACATGAACAACACGGTAATAACCCGGAACTCTTCAGGCTGGCGGGCTGGTGGGGAAATGACGAGAAAAACCGTTTTAAAATGCAAAAAGGGTTTGTACCCCAAAAGGGTGCAGCCAGCTGGCAAATGAGTAATGCTCCAGTTTTTAACATGGTAGCACATAATGCCAGCCTGGATATTTTTGAAAAAGCAGGGTTAGACGCACTGAGACAAAAGAGCTTAAAACTTACCGCCTACCTGGAATACCTGCTGCGCCAGGTGACACACTTATCTTTTACCATTATTACACCCAAAGACCCTAACAAACGAGGCTGCCAGCTTTCGCTACTGTTTGCAGAACGCGGGCGTGAAATATTTGATATACTGACAGAAAAAGGCGTGGTAGCCGACTGGCGTGAACCTGATGTGATACGTATAGCCCCTGTGCCACTTTACAACACATTTGAAGATTGCTATACGTTTTATAAAATACTGAGTGACATAAAATAAACCTTGGCGATTGCCGGCGGCGCTGGCAATCGCCATTCCTTAAACTAATTCCGTTAAATTTGCGGGCTTATAACTAGCATGGCTATATTTTTCAATACCACTACTCTACCCGCTTTTAAGAATGCAGTTGTCACCATTGGCACCTTTGATGGTGTGCACCTGGGACACCGGTGTATATTGCAAGAAGTAGTAAGCCAGGCAAAAAAGATAAATGGAGAAAGTGTTCTTATCACCTTTGACCCGCACCCGCGTAAGCTGATCTTCCCCGACCAGGAATTAAAACTGCTGACCCCACTAGCTACAAAGCTTGAACTGGTAACAGATGCAGGAATAGACCATGTGGTGGTGGTACCGTTTACCCGGGATTTTGCCAACCTTTCAGCAGAAGATTATATATCGCAGTTCCTGGTGCAGTTTTTTAAGCCACACACCATCATTATAGGACACGACCATCAATTTGGGCACGACAGAAAGGGAGGGATAGACCTGCTGCAACAGTTAAGCACAGAATATGACTACCAGGTAGTAGAAATACCTGCGCAGCTTATAGATGAAGCAGCAGTGAGCAGCACCAAAATACGTAAAGCCATAACAGTAGGGCATGTACAAGATGCAGCCCATATGCTGGGCCGATACTACACATTGACCGGGAAAGTAATAAAGGGCAGGCAACTAGGCCGAACCATAGGATACCCTACGGCTAACATAGCCCCTAACGACCCTGCACAGGTAGTGCCAGCCATAGGAATATATGCAGTAACCGTACAGGTAGCCGGAGGAAGATTTAACGGGATGCTGAGTATTGGCTATAACCCCACAGTTACAGACGAACGGAAAATAAACATTGAGGTAAATATCTTTGATTTTGACGAAGATATTTACGGACAAGAACTGGAACTATCATTTGTTACGTACCTGCGCAATGAGGAAAAGTTTGCATCTCTTGATGCACTGAAAGAGCAATTAGCTAAGGATAAGGAAAACACTTTAACTGCATTGAAGACCGTGCAAGTGATTTAAACTAGTTTGAAAAAATTCCCTTATCCCAATATCTTCATTTGAGTCAAGCTAATCATTAAGGTATCTGCATATACATAACCCTGACATCGTAATTTATTTTCAATATTATTGTTATTCATTGATCGCAAATAGAGGTGTTAATAGTTAATAAAAAATGAGCGACAATACAAAACAGGTTTTTTCTACAGGATCACCAAGCAGGTGGCAGCGATTTAAATGGGGTTCCCGTTTTTTGCTGTTTGTTGCACTGATAGTTGTTGCATTGGTTGGCGCAGCCTTATGGAACATATACAATCCACAATTGCCCCAATTGAAACAACAGAATGACCAGTATAAGATCATATTAAATCCGGATAAGCACTCCCTGTTGCAGGAGACTAAAATCAATAAAGACTTTAACGGTTTCAGAAAGTATATAGATGCCAAGGGCAAAGGCAAAAACATAAAGTATGTAAGTACCGGCGATAGTATGCATCATTTTGCGGCACCTATCCGTGCTGCATTTTACGACCCGGGAGATGAACAATCGTACCTGTCTTTAAAAAGCAATATTGATAAAATAAACATGCTGCTCCCGGAGTACATGTATATAGACACTACTGCCGATACAGTATATGTAAACAAAGATTTTCGTGGAGAAGACATTATTAAAGCTTCTGGCGTAAGGGTGGTTGCCATGCTATCCAACTTTTTTGGCGATGATTTTAATGGCACTGTATTGCACCGCATATTGCATGACCCTGCGAAAAAAGAACGCCTGATAAATGATGTGATCGGCATAATACAGACGAACCATTTTGCAGGGATAAATGTGGACTTTGAAGAATTATCTGAAAAAACAGACGAACCATTTATCTCCTTTATAAAAGAGTTATCTACAAAAATGCATGCACAAGGTTTATTGGTAACCTTGGATATATCTCCATTCAACGAAGATTATAACCCTAAAGAATTAGTAAAATATACCGACTACTTGTTCCTCATGGCATATGATGAGTACAGCGAAGGTTCAGGGCCAGGACCAATATGCAGCCAGAAGTGGATAGAGGCCGCTCTTGATAATATAGGCGCTGGGGTACCATCTGATAAAATTGTATTGTGCATTGCAGGATACGGTTATGACTGGGCTGAAAAGGCCAAAGGAGAAACAGTTTCGTATGAAGAGGCTATAACTAATGCAGCGGACAATAAGTCGCTTATTGATTTTGATAACGACACTTACAATCTTACCTATAGCTATGACGATGATGACAGCGTAAAGCACCAGGTTTATTTTACTGATGCTGCTACCAACTTCAATACTATCCGGTTTGCTGTGGAGTCTGGTGTAGCTGGTGTTTCGCTATGGCGGTTAGGTTCTGAAGACAGCCGGTTGTGGACATTTTATAACAGGGATATGAGCACTGAAGGGCTGGCACAGTTCAACTTCAACAACCTAAAATATATAGAGACAAACAATACGGTAGATTATGTGGGTGAGGGCGAGATACTAGACGTAGTAAGTACACCCAAAGCCGGATACATAAAAACACAGCTGGATACGACAGAATTATTAATAAGCGAAGAGGACTATAAAAGCATTCCTTCTGTTTTTGTAATGAAGAAATTTGGGAAGAAAGCTAAGACTGTTGTATTGTCTTTTGATGATGGCCCTGATATTAAATATACCCCACGCATACTAGATATACTCCATAAAGAAAATGTACCCGCCGTATTTTTTATGATAGGTATTAACATGGAGAATAACATACCTCTTGTCAAAAGAATATCGAACGAGGGGTATGAGATAGGCAACCACACATTTACCCATCCTAATATGGCCCAGATAAGCAGGCAGCGTGCCGTGCTTGAACTAAGTTCGACCCGCTTACTGCTCGAAAGTATAACAGGCCACTCTACAACGTTGTTGCGCCCGCCTTACAATGCAGATGCCGAGCCTGAAACCATGGATGAATTAATACCTGTTGCGCTAGGCAAGGAGTACAATTACCTTACTGTTGGTGAATCTATTGATCCTAACGACTGGGAGGTGGGTGTCACTGCCGATACTATTTTCAATAGAGTAGTACAACAAGAAGCATTAGGCAGTATCATACTGCTGCACGATGCCGGTGGTAACAGGGAAGCAACGATTGCGGCATTACCGCGCATTATTAAATACTTCAAAGACAAAGGATATACCTTTATCTCTATAGGCGATCTAATAAATGAAAAGAAGGCACAGTTGATGCCAGTAGTACCCAACAATAAAGCATACAATCTGATACAGGCCAACTACTACATAGCCGAGTTCGGCTTCTGGGCTTCTCTTATTCTTTATCGTGTCTTTATTATATGCATTGTTTTATCTCTTTTGAGGATATTATTTTTTGCTGTTTTAGCAATAAGGGAGTTTTTGAAAGACAGCAAACAAAGCAGAACCCCATGGAAGGAAATGCCATATATTGACATTATTGTACCGGCGTATAATGAGGAGGTGAATGCAATAAATTCTGTCAACAATTTATTGAAACTCACCTATCCTAATTTCAATATTGTGTTTGTTGATGATGGCAGCACAGATAGTACTTATAGCAAGGTTTCTGCGGCTTTTGCAGATAATCTTAAAGTAAAGGTATTTACCAAACCCAATGGAGGAAAAGCCTCTGCATTAAATTTTGGCATCAGCCAGTCAACTGCTGAGTTCCTACTTTGTATCGATGCAGATACCTACCTGGTGCCAGGCTCACTAAGTTTATTGGTGAGGCATTTTGAGGACGAGCAAACAGGCGCTGTGGCTGGGAATGTAAAAGTAGGTAACGAGGTAAACATACTTACAAAATGGCAAAGTATAGAGTACATCACCAGCCAGAATTTTGATCGCAATGCCTATGCAAACATAAATGCAATAACCGTGGTGCCTGGTGCGATAGGCTTATTCCGCAAAAAAGCAATTGAAGATGCAGGCGGTTTTACCAGCGATACGTTTGCAGAAGACTGCGACCTGACCATAAGGATATTAAGGGCGGGTTATGTGATTAAGAATGAGAACAAAGCCATTGCTTTAACTGAAGCACCAGAGACACTTAAGATGTTTCTGAAACAAAGATTCAGATGGAATTTTGGTGTGATGCAGTCTTTCTGGAAAAACAGGGATGCTTTGTTTAATTCAGATTACGGAAGCCTGGGGTGGGTAGCCTTGCCCAACATCCTCATATTCCAGATCATGATCCCTTTTATTTCTCCATTTGCAGATGCCCTTATGCTCATTGGGTTAATGACCGGAAATGCAAAAGAGATTTTAGGTTACTATTTGATCTTTATGCTGGTAGATGCTGCTGTAGCTGTAATGGCGTTCTCTTTTGAGCAAGAAAAGCTGTCAAAGCTCATCTGGTTTTTGCCACAACGCTTTGCTTACCGATGGCTCATGTTATATGTTCTTTTTAAGGCTGTAAAACGCGCTATAAAAGGCGAATTACAGACATGGGGTGTATTAAAAAGGACAGGCAATATCCAGGAGAATCCAAGACTCAAATCATTCAAAATATAGCAGTCTCTTATTAATAGAAAGGCTGCCTATTTCGGCAACCTTTTCATCTGTTGAGCGAGTCGTATCAATTGAAAACATGATCAAATCAGGTTATAACGGTCCGCCTCATAGATGCAATACCCACATGTAGCAGATGTGCTATGTACCCTTAACATAATTTGCACATGGGTGTTACATTTTTATTAAATCACATACCGTAAAGCAGGTTGGTATAAATATCTATACCAACCTGCTTTAGGAGGCCACACTAAAACTGAGCAATTTGCAACCATGTTGATCCATCATATACAAAAGTCTGAGCATATTCAAGATCCGTTCCAATAACTTTAGTTGCGTTTGCGGCAAAAGTATTAAAACTGACTGCACCAAAACCACCTTTGCTACCAAAATTAATTACTACACTGGTAAAAGTATGCGGCACAAGTACCTTAATTGTGTTTCCAGTTACAAGACTAGTCCCTGGCAATGTAAGGGTAATGCCATCTGTTGTAACAACATACGCAGTGTTGGCTACAACGGTTGTACTTGTACCTTGTGAGGCATAGGCATATCCTACACCAGGTGCTGGTGTAGTAAACGCGCCCGCACCATTTAAAAATTTAGTAGCAGTACCTGAGCTGCTACCCAGGTTTGCAGGGTTAATAACACTTGTACCCAAATTAATAGCAGTAACTATATGGTTACCCGCCGCGATACCAGTTGCGCCTGAAGTTGCGATAGTTGTAGCATTGGTACTGCCAGAGCTGGTTACGTCGCCAGTCATGGCAGCATTTGTAGTAACGTTACCTGCAGTAAGGTTAGCTGCTGTACCGCTAATGTTAGTACCGACTAATGCACTTGGCGTACCCAATGAAGGCGTTACCAAAGTAGGCGAGGCAGATAAAACCACCGCACCCGAACCGGTTACTGTTCCGGCAGTAGAGCCGGCGGTGGCCGAGTTTAGAGCCGATGAAATATGATTGCCAGATGTAGTACTATTAGCTATGCTTGTTACTGCGGTAGAGTTGATTGCTAAATCACCCGTTACAGTTTGAAAAGATGGAATACCCCCGCCAGATGTAACTATGATTTGTCCGTTAGTGGTTGTACTGGTTACCCCTAATGTGCCGTTAGAGCCGCTTGTAGTAACTAAACCATTGGTGGTGAGCGCGGTAAGCTTTGTTAAGCTTGCATTAACCACATTGCTTGCCAGGGTTGTGCCAGTTAAAGTACCCGCCGCCGCTGTGCCAGCCGGCAAGTTAGTTAAAGCCGAACCATCCACGGCAGGCAATTTACCTGTACCATCGAGTTTTACTACCTGGTTGGCGCCTGTACCGCTGTTTAATGTCAATACAGGTGTGGTTGTGCCTGTTGCTACGCTTATGTCAGTGTTAGCAGAGCTTACAGATGTAACCGTTCCCGTACTGCTTGACGTTATCCACGCAAGATTTGTACCATCATAACTCAGTACCTGGCCGCTTGTTGGCGCTGCTGTTGTATTCAGGTTACCAACAGCAATCGTACTGCTGGCTATTTTTGCACCTGTAACTGCCCCCGCTGCTATTGTTGTAACATTGGTTGTGCCAGAGCTGGTTACATCGCCGGTCATGGCAGCATTTGTGGTAACGTGACCAGCAGTTAAGTTGGCTGCGGTACCGGAAATATTGGTACCTACTAATGCACTTGGTGTACCCAAAGAAGGTGTTACCAAAGTAGGCGAAGTGGACAAAACCACGCTTCCGCTACCAGTAGTACTTGCGGCAGATACCGTACCTGCGCCATTTGCAGAAAGCAAACCATTTATTGCACCCGCACCACCCTTATTAGCAGGTACTACATTGTTATAAGAAGTAGCTATGCCCACGCTTGTTACATCACCTGTAAGATTTGAAACAGGCAAATTGGTCAGTTGTGAACCATCTACAGCAGGCAGTTTGCCTGTAGCACTTAGTTGTATCAGTTGGCTATTACCATTAAATGTGTTGCCTTGTGTGGTAGCAGTTGCCGGTAATTGTGCTGCGGCTAATGTACCCGATGATATATTGCTCGCATTCAGGCTGGTCAGCTGTGAACCATCTATTGCAGGCAACTTGCCTGTAGCACCTAATTGCACCAGTTGGCTATTACCATTAAATGTGTTGCCTTGAGCAGTAACGGTTGCCGGAAGCCTGCCAATGTTTACTGTTGAAGTAGATGCGTTTATCGCGTTTACCACATCGGCACCAGCCGTAGTAGCAATGGTAGGACTAGGATAGCTACCTGTAAGATCACCGCCTGCTGCACCTGTTGGTGTTGTGCTTGGAGTAGTCCAGGTAATATTAGTACCGTCATAACCAAGTACCTGACCACTTGTAGCACCTGTTGATGACAGGTCAGTTGTAGCTACGCTGCTGGCTAGGTTTAGCTTGCTGTAAGCTATAGCAGCTGTGTTACTTACATCAGAGTTGCTTATTTGTCCGAATGATGGGACACCTGCTGCATTACCATGCAATACTGTTGTTACAGTCCCCTGGTTCGCAAATTGTGCTGATGTAAGATTGAGCGTAGTATTTTGAGCACTGGTAACACGGCCTTTTGCATCTACTGTAAACAATGGAGCAGGGCTGCCTGGAATACCATAAGAACCTGCAGCAACACCACTTGTTCCTAATGTAGGGTTAGGATATGTACCGGTAAGATCGCCACCCGCTGCACCACCGGGGGTGGTGCTTGGAGTGGTCCATGCTACTGCTGTACCATTATACCCCAATACCTGGCCATTAATGGCACCTGCAGAGCTGAGCTTGGCAGCTGTGACTACACCGTTCCCAATGTTGGGACTAGGATAAGACCCGGTAAGATCGCCACCTGCACTGCCACCTGATGTGTTGTTTGGAGTAACCCAGGCCACACCTACACCATTGTAGCTGAGCACCTGCCCGTTTGTTGCCCCTGCTGATGATATCTTTGAGGGTGTTACTGCTGATGCCCCTATTGTGGGGTTAGGGTAGGTACCACTCAGATCGCCGCCTGCTGCGCCTGTTGGCGCTGTTGGGGGCAGGTTGGTCAGTTGTGACCCATCTACTGCAGGTAATTTACCTGTTGCGCTCAGCTGCACCAGCTGACTGTTACCGTTAAAGGTATTGCCCTGTGCTGTAGCTATTGCTGGTAATTGTGCTGCATTCAGTGTGCCTGATACTATATTGCTGGCGTTCAGGTTGGTCAGGTTTGAACCATCTATTACAGGCAGCTTACCTGTTGCCGTGGTCTGTACCAGTTGGGTATTACCGTTGAAGGTATTGCCCTGGTTGGTGACTGTGGCCGGTAACCTGCCGATGTTTACTGTTGACGTAGATGCATTGATCGCATTGACTACATCTGCACCTGCTGTTGCTGCAATGGTTGGGTTAGGGTATGTACCGCCCAGGTCGCCACCTGCGGCCCCTGTTGGCGCTGTCGGGGGCAGGTTGGTGAGTTGTGACCCATCTACTGCAGGTAATTTACCTGTTGCACTCAGCTGCACCAGTTGGCTGTTACCGTTAAAAGTATTGCCCTGTGTGGTTGCTGTTGCCGGTAATTGTGCTGCATTCAGTGTGCCTGATGCTATATTGCTGGCGTTCAGGTTGGTCAGGTTTGAGCCATCTATTACAGGCAGCTTACCTGTTGCTGTGGTCTGAACCAGTTGGGTATTACCGTTGAAGGTATTGCCCTGGTTGGTGACTGTGGCCGGTAACCTGCCGATGTTTACTGTTGACGAAGATGCATTGATCGCATTGACTACATCTGTACCTGCTGTTGCTGCAATGGTTGGGTTTGGGTATGTACCTCCCAGGTCGCCGCCTGCTGTACCGCTTGGGGGCAGTGTGGCGGGGGCTCCTGTTACTTTGCTGTACGATACGGATGCTATTTTAGCATCTGTAACATTACCATCCACTATGTGGTTGGTTTGTATGGTACCCGACACTATTTTTATTGAGGTCACTGCGCTATCTGCAATTTTTGCAGTTGTTATAGCCTGTGTGGTCACTGTTGGGTTAGGATAAGTGCCTGTAAGGTCGCCGCCTGCCGCACCACCCGGTGTAGTACCGGTAATGGTTTGGCTGGTTGCAGATATGACACGGCCTTTATTGTCCAGTGTTATTGCTGCAGTTGTTGTGGCAGAGCCATAAGTACCTGCTGTAACCCCGCTTAATGCCAGTGTCGGATTAGGATAAGTACCTGTAAGGTCACCACCTGCCGGGCCGTTAGGAGCGGTAGAGGGCAGGTTGGTCAGGTTAGAGCCATCTATTACAGGCAATTTGCCTGTAGCGGTGGTCTGCACCAGCTGGCTGTTGCCGTTAAACGTATTGCCCTGGTTGGTGACTGTGGGCGCCAGCCTGGCCACATTTATCGTGCTGCTGGTCGCACTGTTCAACGCACTGATCACATCTGCTCCCGTTGCAGGCGTAGAGGCAATAGTGGGGTTAGGATAGGTACCAATAAGGTCACCACCTGCATTGCCCGATGGCGGGAAGGTGGTGGGCGCTCCTGTCAGCTTGCCGTATGACATGCTCACTATCTTGCCATCGGTAACACTGCCGTTGGCCAGGTGGTTGGTCTGGATAGAGTTGGATATGATCTTGGCTGAGTTAATTGCGCTGTCTGCTATTTTAGTGGTACTGATGACCTGTGCACCTACTGTTGGATTGGGGTAGTTGCCCACCAGGTCGCCGCCTGCGGCCCCTGTTGGCGGAAGGGCTGTGGGTGCTCCGCTGAGTTTAGCGTAGCTGATACCATAGGCTACCTGTGCATCGGTCACAGCCCCGTTGGCTATATTGCCCGTAGTTACTGCATTGTTTGCTATTTTAGAGCCTGTTACTGCTCCCGGAGCTATCACTGTAGCGCCCTGGGTCCCTGTCACATCTCCTGATAAGGTTCCCGTAAAGTTGGTCACCTGCGCCAGCTGGCTGATGACCTGGAAATTGTTACCGTCATACATCACCGATATGATCTGGCCCGCAGATATGTCATTGGGTTGCAGCGATTGTACTACGTTCTTCAGCACTGACCTGGTGCCTAAGCCATTCACATTCAGGGTCACAGCTCCGCTGTTGGCGGCATTGCTCCTGAAGCTCACCATCATACCGGCAGTATAGCCTACCGATACGGGGAGGGATACCTGGTAGTTGTTACCGCTGCCGCTGGCTGGCGCATAGCTCAGCACTCCGCTCTGCACGTTGGCCGCGCTTACCGCGTCGCTGGTGTCCTGGATCGTGCTCCCAAGGCCCGTCACTCTGCGGTCACTGGCTGAACTGCCCGTTAGCTGCACTGGCTTGTCCACCTGTACCTGGGCTTTGGCACCTATCGCCATAAGCATCATGGCTACCGGTAAGGCGTAGTACTTCTTTTTCATATGGTCGTATTTGTGTGAAGTGTTTTTATGTTTTCTTGTGTTTGTGCCCTTTAATTCGCTTTTACTATTTTAAGGCTCTTGCCGAAGTGCTCGTTATATACCGCTACCAGGTAAGTGCCCACTGCAAGGTTACCTACTTCTGTCAGCGCTATTACGGTGCTCCTGCCTGCCTTGTAGGTATTAGACAGTACGGTCTGTCCCGTCATATCCATTACACGCACCTGTACCGGTTCGTCATCATCCTTGGTGATGCCCAGGCTCAGTACGCTCCCAAATGGGTTTGGGAACGCGCTTACTTTGGCTGTTACTGCCGTTACTGTCTTTATGCCTACAGGGTTATGGTCTGAGAAGGTGAACAGCCTGTTGTAGCTGTTTAAATTAGGTAATTGATACACCCGGGGGTCGGTGCTCGATACATCGCGGGCCGTAGTGTTCAGCGCCGTATAGCCATTGCCGGTGCTGTCGCTGGCATAGGGGAATATCGCTGTCATGCCCCTGTTGTTGTCCACCGCGCTCAGCCAGCTGAAGGTGACATTGCGGGAGGGACCGGCAGCATTGGCACTGCTGGCTATTATCCAGTTCTGCGCTATTGATACATCTCCATCTATGAACACAAGCGCTTCGGGGCCGCTGTTGCGTACTATGCTTACTGTGCCCATATCTGTGCCTGCCACTATGTTGCAGCCCAGGAAGTTCAGTGCATTAGTATCTACTGCTATCGGGTCCAGTATGGCCCTGCCCACAATGCGGGACTGGTTGCGCTCTGTGGGGTAGCTTGCACTATTGGCAAAGTGTATGGGTGTGGACGTATCTGCATACAGGATACCGTTGTTCAGCACCAGCTGGTTATTTATAGTAATGCTGTTATCGGGGGTAAGGCCTGAGGGGTTGTTCAGTACCAGGGTGGATACATTGAGTGGGGCCACAGTATTGAGCTGCTGGGGGGTACTACCGTTATATACCAGGGCTGATGTACCATTGAATACTGCAGAACCATTATTGGAGAAATTACCACCTTCCATAAGCACAGCTCCGGTTGCTACCAACGTGCCGCCATTACTGATGTTCACGTCATGGGACATCGTCATGGTGGTGCCGCCCGTAACTGATAACGTAGTGCCGGGCGTAACCGTGATCTGAGCCACACCCGATACTGATGAAAAAACCACACCTAGTACGGCAAGCGCAATTATCTTATTCATGAGTTACAGATATATTTAATTAGCAGGAGATAAAAGTATTCTTTTTATTCCTGAAATCATATTATATAAAGAGCAATTTTAATGGAGCGTTAGCGACACGATTATTTTACATATCGATAACCTCTAAGTTGAACACTAAACTTAAATTTTTAACTAGAGAATATAGGTTTACACCCCACATAAAAAAGGTTGCCTGTACAGGCAACCTTTTTTATGTGGGGACAAGAACTTTTATTTCAACTCCATTACCAGGTCATTTGTATTTACAAGTGTACCGTTACCCAGTTCTATATGATGAATAATTCCGTCGTGCATTGCTGTAATAATGGTTTCCATTTTCATGGCTTCAATAATAAACAGTGGCTGGTTCTTTTTAACTTCCTCATTTTTCTTTACCAGCAGTTTTGATAACATACCCTGCAATGGTGCCGCTATCTGGGCCTTATCATTTTTGTCAGCTTTCCGGTTTTCAACGTGCTGCACTTTTATAGACCTATCCTGCACTTCTATATTACGCGTTTGCCCATTTAGTTTAAAGAACACTGTGCGGTGCCCTTTATCATCAACTGGCCCAATACTCAGCAAGCGTATAAGCAACGTTTTCCCCTTACCTATCTCTATAGTGGTATCCTGGCCTTGTTGCATGCCAAACAAGAAAATTGGCGTAGGCACCATGCTTACATCTCCATAATCTCTCCAAAACTTCAAACCTTCTTCAAACACCTTGGGATAAAACAAGTAAGAAAGAAAATCCGTCAGTTGCAGATCTGTTCCAAATTGCTGTTGAAATGCAATAAAGTCTTTTTCAAAGTCAATAGGTGGCAGATGTATGTTAGGCCGGTCTGTAAATGGCTTCTTATCCTTTAATATGATCTGCTGTAGCTCATGGGGGAAGCCACCCTCTGGCTGGCCAATCTCACCCATAAAAAACTGCTGCACAGATTCCGGAAATGATATACTGCTTCCCCTGTCAAACACGTCCTCGCGAGTCAGGTTATTGGCAACCATGAATTGTGCCATATCGCCCACAACCTTGCTACTAGGCGTAACCTTTACGATGTCGCCAAACATATCGTTTAC
>Ga0206997_10123_pt1 | contig 21865 bp, 14 predicted proteins | sample Alteio_BWMinCont_3_FD_153478 | JGI IMG/M metagenome (GOLD analysis project Ga0206997, IMG submission 153478) | Enriched cells from forest soil in Barre Woods Harvard Forest LTER site, Petersham, Massachusetts, United States -... | ecosystem: Environmental > Terrestrial > Soil > Temperate forest >...
AGGAAACTTCTCTACATGAAGATGAAAGCGATTTAGTTGAAAAAGGAGAAGACGATGAACATGAAGAAGAGCACGAAGGGGATGAAGAGCATCATGAAGACGAGGAGCACGAAGGCGGCGAAGCCTGGTAGACCTTTTTTATTTCTTTAAAAAAGGGATTTTAGTTACTACAGCCTTAATACTTTTATCGCGTATTTGTACAAAAATTTCGGTATCAGCTTTAGCAAGTTCCGTTTTTACGTAGCCCATACCAATTGCTTTATTTAAGGTTGGCGATTGTGTACCAGATGTAACTACACCAATATTATTTCCTGCCGCATCAACAATTGGATACCCATGACGAGGGATGCCTCTGTCAATCATTTCAAAACCAACTAATTTTCTACTTAAACCTTTTTCTTTTTGAGCAAGCAGGTAATTTTTATCGGTAAAATCTTTCGTGAATTTTGTAATCCAACCTAAGCCAGCTTCTAAAGGAGAAGTAGTATCATCAATGTCGTTACCGTATAAGCAAAAGCCCATTTCAAGGCGAAGTGTATCGCGTGCACCAAGTCCTATTGGTTTTATACCAAATTCTTTACCGGCTTCAAAAACAGCATCCCAAATTTTATTGGCATGTTCGTTATCAAAATAAATTTCGAAACCACCTGCACCTGTATAACCTGTATTTGATATAACTACATTATCGCAACCACAAAAAGTGCCTTTGGTGAAACTGTAATAAGGGATATCAGCTAATTTAACCGAAGTAAGTTTTTGTAATGTATCTATTGCTTTTGGCCCTTGTACAGCTAATAACGATGTTCTGTCAGATATGTTTTTCATATCCACACCTTTGGTGTTATGGCTGCTAATCCAGTTCCAATCCTTATCAATGTTAGATGCATTAACAACTAACATATATACTTTTTCATCTATTCGGTAAACCAATAAATCATCAACTATGCCTCCTTTACCGTTTGGTAAGCAAGAATATTGAGCTTTACCATCTGTAAGCACAGCGGCATCATTACTGGTAACTCGTTGAATTAAATCTAAAGCATTCTCTCCTTTTAAAATAAACTCTCCCATGTGACTAACATCAAAAACACCTACTGCATTCCTTACTGTAGCGTGCTCATCATTTAAACCACTATAACTTACAGGCATGTTATAACCTGCAAATTCAATCATTTTAGCGCCAAGTGATATGTGTTTATCTTGTAATGCAATGCTTTTCATAGAGTTTTTTATTGAGGTTGCGAAGATACATAATTATTAATATTTACGTAGTTGGTTAGCAGGACTTGCTAATTGCTATCAGGAGTTGAATTTCTTACAAACCTGCCTAATACGTTATTAACATATAGGCTTATTTGCCATACATGGTTTACATAAAAATTATCTGAATGGGCCGCTATTTGAAACTGATTAAAATATCCGGTTTCAAGTGTAAAATAATCAGAAAAAGCGTAACCATATCCTACAAAAATCCTGTTCTGATCAAAGACATGGCGTCCGGTAACTTTACTACCTCCGTTTACAAATACTTCATCAAAGCCAACCAAATAATGGGTTCCTTTTTTTATCTCTTTAGCATTTAAAGGTTTTACATATTTAAGCTGGGTTCTAAACCTAAATACGTTTTCAAATTTCATATCGGCATCTTGTATGTTTCTGTTTTCTATTCTAAACCTGTAGGAAAGTGTAGATTTAGCAAACACTTTATAATAAGTACTCTGAATGGCCGTTCTGTATTCAGGAAACTGACGATTTAACTGGGGGATATAGTAGTTATACCAAAGGCCAACAAACGCTGAAATTCTAAATTTTTTAACGGGGTAATAATGAAGCCACGAGCGGAGTGTTAACTGTTGGTTGTATCTGAAAAGGTTTAAGTCGCTTCCTATTATTGCTTTGCCTCGAATATTGAATGTCGTTTTGTAGTACAAATTTATCGCTCAGTTTTTCAGTAAAATCAACCTCAGACCAAACCTGAGTAGATGGATAAAAACTTTGTGCAAAAATTATTGTACTAAAAAAACAAAGTAAAAAAGTAAATAAATTATTTTTTTGCATTACGAAGGTTTTACTTCGCCGGCAAATGTACGGGAAAACAAAACCTATTTTATATTATCAAACAGATAATTGAAGAATTAACATTATTTGTTTTTTAGCTAAAAGCAAAAATCAATGCTCGTGTTCTGCAAAAGTTAGCACATAGTTATTGTTGTCTTTAATAGAAAATTCGGTAGCTCCGTAAAAGGTTTTTTCTAAACCTTTTAGTACAGTAACTTTATCTTTAATGCGTTCAAAAAAAGCACGTATATCTTTTGTGTTGATATAAAGCAAAAGTGAAGCTCCATCTTTACGGCTTACATCTGGCAGTTCGTTAGCCAAACTTTCATAGGTTTGAAACATAAACGTAACCTTACCATTGGTCATCATAACCCAAACAAAATCATTACCAGTTTCGGGTACCGACATAGTTACTTCAAAGCCCAATTGCTTATAAAACTCTATGGTTTTAGGCATGTCTTTTACAAAAATGTTTGGCGATAAGCTTTCCATATTATTATGTGTTTTTGATTTTTTTAATGCGCTTCTAACCAGTTTACACCGGTACCCATACCAACTTCAAGTGGCACGTCTAAAGGCATAGCATTTTTCATATGAGTTTCTATAATAGGTTTAATGGTTTCAAGTTCCGATTTTTCTACATCAAAAATTAACTCATCGTGTACCTGCAAAATCATTTTGCTTTTAAAGTTTTGCCTTTTTAATTCTTTCTGAATGTCAATCATCGCTACTTTAATCATATCGGCAGCAGAGCCTTGTATAGGGGCATTAATGGCATTTCGTTCGGCAAAACCACGTACCACGGCATTGCTTGATGTTATATCACGCAACCAACGCTTTCTACCCAACAAAGTTTGCACGTAACCATTATCACGGGCAAAATTTATGGTATCGTCCATATATCTTTTAATAGCTGAATATTCTCTAAAATAATTATCAATTAACTGTTTAGCTTCGGTGCGTGATACGCCAATGTTTTCAGCCAAACCAAAAGCTCCTTGTCCGTAAATGATGCCAAAGTTTACACTCTTGGCTTTGTAACGCATTTCTTTAGTAACCTCAGCCTCATCAATGCCATACACCTTTGCAGCAGTTGCCGTATGAATGTCTTTACCCAATTTAAAAGCCTCGCACATATTAGGGTCTTTACTGATAGAAGCCACAATACGCAATTCTATCTGCGAATAATCGGCACTTAACAAAATATGGTTTTCGTCTCGCGGTACAAATGCTTTACGAATGTATCGCCCACGTTCGGTGCGCACCGGTATATTTTGTAGATTCGGATTATCCGAACTTAAACGCCCTGTAACAGCTACTACTTGATTATATGATGTGTGCACACGACCTGTTTTTTCATTAACCAATAGCGGAAGTGTATCTACATAAGTGTTTTTTAATTTTACCACCTCGCGGTACTCTAATATTTTAGAAACAATGGGGTGCTTATCAGTAAGCTTAATTAACACATCTTCACCGGTTGAATACTGCCCTGTTTTTGTTTTTTTAGGCTTATCAATAATTTTAAGATACTCAAACAAGATTTCGCCCACCTGCTTAGGCGATGCTATATTAAAAGCCGTACCTGCAAGTGCTTGTATTTCTGCATCAATTTTCACAATATCTTTTTCAAGCTCGGCAGAATAATCAGTCAACACTTTAGCATCAATTTTAACCCCTTCGTGTTCCATATCAGAAAGCACATGTACTAAAGGAACCTCAACATCGTGAAATAATTTTTCCAGTTTATTATCATTTAATTGAGGAGCAAAAACATCTTTTAACTGTAGCGTTACATCAGCATCTTCGGCAGCGTATTCTTTAATGGCTTCTATTTCCGCATCACGCATACTGCCCTGATTTTTACCTTTTTTACCAATTAGGGTTTCTATACTTATGGGTGAATAATTCAAATAGGTTTCAGCCAATAAATCCATTCCGTGGCGCATATCCGGGTTGATAAGGAAATGTGCTATCATGGTATCAAATAGCCTATTTTTAATTTCTACGTTGTAGTTTTTTAAAACTTGTAAATCGTATTTAATATTTTGTCCAATAAGTGTTTTGCTTTCATCTGCAAATAAAGGAACAAACTCATTGATGATTTGTTGCGCTTCGGTTTGCTCTTTAGGGAAAGGAACATAGTAAGCTTCAAACGGTTTTACAGCGAAAGATAAGCCTACAATTTCTGCTTCAAATGTATTAAGTGCCGTTGTTTCACTATCAAAACAAAACTCAGTATATTTATTTAATAATTGCAGTAGCTCACTACGCTTCTCTTTTGTATCCATTAAAAAATACTGGTGCGCGGTATCGGCAGCTGTTTTAAATATTTTAGGGGCTTCGGTTTCTCCTTCAATAACTGTAACATCTGTTTCTACTGAAAACATGTCTACTTGCGCTGGATTTGTTTTTTTCCCCACAGGTGCATTTGCTTCCTTCGCAGTCGTTTTATTGCCTTGCCATTGTTCGGCTGCGCCTTCAGTAACATCTTCGCCTAACACTTTTTGTGCGATAGTTCTAAACTCAAGTTCCTTAAAAACTTCGCGCAGCACCTCTTTATTAATTTCTTTACGCACTAACTCTTCATCGTGCAGCTCAATGGGTATATCGAGTGTTATGGTAGCCAAACGTTTAGATAAAATAGCTTTATCCTGATTAAGTTCCACTTTTTCCTTTAGCTTGCCTTTTAGTTTATCAGTGTTCAGGTATAAATTTTCTACCGAATCGAAATCTTTGATTAATTGAATAGCGGTCTTCTCTCCTACCCCCGGTATACCGGGAATGTTATCAGCCGTATCGCCCATCAAGCCAAGTATATCTATCAGCTGCGCTACGTTTTTAATTTGCCATTTTTCGCAAATTTCTTTTACACCTAAAATTTCAGCGCCGTTACCTAAACGAGCGGGTTTATATATAAATGTATTTTCATCTACCAATTGTCCGTAATCTTTATCGGGGGTCATCATGTAGGTTGTAAAGCCTTTCTTTTCGGCCTGCATAGCTAAAGAGCCAATTACATCATCGGCCTCAAAGCCCTGAAACGATAAAGCAGGGATATTAAATCCTTCCAGCAATTTAAAAATGTAGGGGATAGATTTTTTTAAATCATCGGGCATTTCTTCGCGATGTGCTTTGTAGGCTTCAAACTCTATGTGACGATGCGTAGGGCCCGATAAATCAAAAACCACAGCCAAATGCGTAGGCTTTTCTTTATTTAAAACTTCTAACAATGTATTGGTAAAACCAAATATGGCCGATGTGTTTAAGCCTTGTGAGTTAATGCGTGGGTTACTGCTAAATGCAAAAAAAGCACGGTATATAAGTGCATAAGCATCTAACAGAAAAAGTTTTTTGGGTACGTCTTTTGTAATCATGCGTAAATGTAAAAAGCAATTATAAACAGGCAATAAACATTGTATGTAAGTTCTTTTTAATTGCTAACAAAAATAGCCGTTTCGTAAAAAAATGCAATATTTGTAGCTTATGTGCGTTAACTAACCTTTGCAAACCAATTTCATTAAAATATTATTAATTTTTTGTGTGAGCATCTTCTCTACACTTTATGCGCAAACAGCTACTGTTAGTGGTAAAGTGGTTGATGAAAACAATGATGCTATACAAGATGTGCAGGTTGTTACAGGAGATGGGCATACAGCCCCTGTTTTTACTGATGCTGATGGAAAGTACCAAATTACAATACCGGCCAACAAAGAAGTTGAGTTAGATTTTATTAATTTGAGTTACAAAATTAGCACTACGAAAATTACCGCCAAGCCCAACGAAAAAATAACCATTAATCCTAAGTTGATTTTTAAAAATGCCATTGAGGATGTAACCGTAGTTGGCGAAAACCGTAAGCAAGACATGGTTTATATACAGCCTAAAGATTATTTTAGGCTTGCAGGCCCTTCGCCCGATATAAGTAAAATATTACTATCTCAAGGTTTGGGAGTACAAAGCAGTAATGAGTTAAGTTCTACTTATTCGGTACGTGGGGGTAGTTTTGATGAAAATTTGGTTTATGTAAATGATGTAGAAGTTTTTCGTCCGTTTTTAGCAAGCACAGGTCAGCAGGTTGGTTTAAGTTTCCCTAACCCCGATATGGTGTCGAGCGTTAATTTTTCGTCAGGAGGGTTTGAAGCAAAGTATGGCGATAAAATGTCATCGGTGTTAGATGTTCAGTATCGTAAACCACGAGAATTTGCTGCCTCAGTAGCCGGCGGTTTATTGGGCGGAAGCGTTAGTGTGGAAGATGTAACTAAAAATAAACTCTTCTCGTGGCAAATAGGTGCGCGTTACCGTAACACGCAATATGTATTGAAATCGTTAGATACAAAGGGTGAATACAAACCAAGTTTTTATGATGTACAAGCACATCTTACGTTTGACATTTCACCCAAATTTATGATAGAGTGTTTGGCCATGATGTCTGACAATAAATATTTAGTTGTACCAACTACCCAACAAACAACTTTTGGTACATTTCAGGATGCGCTTAGTTTTGATGTGTATTTTGACGGGCAGGAGATTAGCGATTACAAAACCTATTTCAGTTCTCTTTCAGCTACTTATAAACCGAAGGATAGTCTTACACTAAAATTCATTACATCTGCTTATCGCGATAATGAAGACCAAACATTTACCATACAAGGGCAGTATTACATAAACCAATTAAATAACGATTTTGGTAGTTCGAGTTTTGGTGGTTCTGCCTATAATTTAGGTGTTGGCACTTACATAAATAATGGAAGAGATTATTTAAACGCTACTATTTTAAATGCTGAACATAAAGGCAAGTTTTTAAAACGTCATCAAACTTTTTTATGGGGCGCACGCATACAAAAAGAAATTATTTCAAACCAAATGAGTGAGTGGAACTATTTAGATTCTGCCGGATATAGTACCCCGCAAGGTAACCAACAAGCTATAAATTTACCATATGTACTAAAATCTGAAACTAATTTAAATACAGTACGCGGTATGGCTTATGCCGAATATATATTGGATAAGCAGTTTAAAGATACATCAACTATCACCATTACAGGTGGATTGCGTAGTAATTACTGGACGTATAATAACCAAAACGTAATTAGTCCGCGGGTTACATTAGCTTACATCCCACACTGGAAAAAGGACTGGGTTTTTCGTGCATCATACGGCTATTATTATCAGCCGCCTTTATTTAGAGAAATGCTTAACCTGCAAGGGCAAATTAATCCTGATATTAAAGCACAGGAATCTATACACTATGTGTTATCAAGCGATGTGAATTTTAAAATATGGAACCGCCCCTTTAAATTTATGGGTGCCATGTATTACAAACAACTTAAAAACATTATCCCTTATGATGTAGATAATGTGCTGATTCGTTACTATGGTACAAATAATTCTAATGGTTATGCTACCGGAATAGATTTACGCTTAAACGGTGAATTTATTAAAACGGTAGAATCGTGGATTAGCATGAGCGTTATGCACACCGCCGAAAAAATAGATGGCTTAGGGTTCTACACCTATACCGATCAAAACGGGCAACCTTACTATCCAGGCATATCGGTTACGCAAAAAAAAGACAGTGTCTTTAACAAAAAGGGCTATATACCCCGCCCTACCGACCAATTAGTAACATTTAATATGTTTTTTCAAGACCATTTACCCAAAATTCCTGCCGCAAAAATGAGTCTTAATTTTATATACGGAACAGGCTTACCCGTTACTATTTTAGGCAAAAAATGGCTAATGGCTAATAATTTTAGGTACCCCGCCTATAAGCGTGTAGATATTGGGTTTTCGTACCAGTTAATAAAAGAAAACAAGCCTTTACCTAAAAAAAATATGTTCCATTACATAAAATCATCGTGGGTAAGCTTAGAAGTATGGAATCTATTGGGGGCAAACAATGTCGTATCCTATACTTGGATAACAGCTGCCACTGGAGGACAATATGCTGTACCCAACTACCTTACAGGCAGGCAGTTAAATATAAAATTACAGATGAAATTTTGATAATTGCAGATAAAGAAGTAGTTTTAGGCGACGAAAACATCTGAATTTATGTCTGCACAGGAAGAAATGTCGAATAGAGTAGACCTTGGTTTTGTATCTATTCATCTAATAAAAGCCAACATTGTTTGTGTTGATTGCGTGTTAGAGGAACTAATTAGCGTAGAAAGAGGCATTAAAATAATAGAAACTATCCGGTCTTTGGTGGGTAGTGAGCCTCATGCCATTATTATAAATGCAGCTAACTTATATACTCCATCTAAAGAGTTTTTTAAGTTTATACTTAGTCAGCGTAGCCCCGAAAAAGACAGGCTAATGGCACGTGCCATTGTAACTACAAATCCGGCAGCTCGTTTAGATGGAAAAAACTTTATAAATTTCTTTAAACCAATTACTCCTACCAAGTTGTTTTCTACCATTAACGAGGCTGTTGACTGGATAGAACCTTACCTCAACAAGGCAGATTAAATAATATGTTTTTAACGCATTTTATGCCAATATTTTTTAAATTGCGGGTTGATTAACTAATCATTGATATATGAGTGAACAAATACTCCGTGCCTTAATGCAGCTCTTTGCCATCATTGCAAAAGTTGATGGCGTAACAAACACAGGCAGAAATATTGTACAACTATTTTTAAAACAACAATTAAATCAGGAGTTAGTTGACCAATATTTAGCTGTATTTGACGAGTTTTTAGAATCTCACCACCAGGTAGCCAAAAAGAAAGACGGCTCAGCCAAACGTACTTCGCTTAACTCGGTAAAGGTTTTAAAAATTTGTACAGAGATAAACAAGGAGCTTGAGCAAAATCAAAAAATAGTAGTGCTTATACGTTTGTTGGAGTTTATACACTCATCGAACGAAATATCGGAACAAGAAAATGAATTTGTTACCACCGTTGCTGAAACATTTAACATTGCTACTGAAGAGTTTAATAATTTAAAATATTTTGTAGAAGGCAAGCAAGCCGATATTAGTGCGCATGAGTTATTAGTAATAAATGATAACGAAAAAAACACAAAAGCCTTTAAACATATTTTTTGCGACCAGTTTAATGAAGGTGTAGAAGTATGGGTTATATCTATACCAAGTGTGGGCATGTATGCCCTTAAATTGGTTGGTAGTCAGGAATTGGTACTAAATGGGCAAGCCCTTACCCCTAACAAAGTTTACATTTTAACACCTGGTTCATCGTTACGTAGCGCTAAGGTTAAACCAATTTATTATTCTGATATTATCAGTAAGTTTTTAGCTGATAAATCAAGTACCGTAGTTTCTTTTCAGGCTGTAGATTTAGAGTATAAATTCCCCGGCGGAAAGCTTGGTTTACGCGGCATTAATATTAATGAAGAAAGCGGTAAGCTCATTGGTATAATGGGTGGTTCGGGTGCAGGTAAATCAACCTTATTAAATGTTTTAAACAGTAATGAAATTCCAAGTGGTGGAGCTGTTTTAATTAACGGTGTAAACATACATACTGAAAAGCACAAAATAGAAGGCGTTATTGGAATGGTTTCTCAGGATGATTTATTAATTGAAGAACTTACCGTTTACCAAAACCTTTTTTATAACGCGAAACTATGTTTTGGAAATTTAGATGATACTACCATTGCACAAATGGTAATGAAAACCCTTACTGATTTAGGGCTTGAACAAACACGCGATTTAAAAGTAGGATCTCCTTTAGAAAAAACAATATCGGGCGGACAAAGAAAACGTTTAAATATTGGTTTAGAATTAATTCGTGAACCGGCTGTATTATTTGTAGACGAACCAACATCGGGGCTTTCATCAAGAGATAGTGAAAACATTATGGACCTTTTAAAAGAACTTTCTTTAAAAGGGAAATTAGTATTTGTAGTTATACATCAGCCATCATCGGATATTTTTAAAATGTTTGATAAATTGATGATACTGGATGTAGGTGGTTATCCTGTTTATTATGGTAATCCGGTTGATGCCGTTATTTACTTTAAACGTTTGGTTAACCACGTAAACAGCGAAGAAAGTGAATGTATAACCTGCGGTAACGTTAACCCGGAGCAGATTTTTAATATTATTGAAACTAAGGTTGTAGACGAGTTTGGAAACTTAACTAACAAACGTAAATTCTCTCCGGCAGAATGGAGTGGTCATTATCGTGAATTAATAGAAAGCAAAATTGGCAGAGGAGGCTCTCACACCGATATTCCTGAAAGTACGTTTAAAGTTCCGAATAAAATAAAGCAGTTTGTAATTTTTACAACCCGCGATATAAAAAGCAAATTAACCAATACACAGTACTTGTTAATTAACTTATTGGAAGCACCCGTGTTGGCTTTAATTTTAGCTTACGTTATTCGTTTTTTTAATACAGATGCCGAAACAGGTAAAGGATATGTTTATCATGATAATGAAAACGTGCCTATTTATATGTTTATGAGCATAGTAGTAGCTCTATTTATAGGACTTACGGTTAGTGCTGAGGAGATTATACGTGATAGAAAAATCCAGAAACGCGAATCGTTCTTAAACCTCAGCAGATATAGTTACTTATTAAGCAAAGTAAGTATTATGTTTACCCTATCCGCTATACAAACTATAACCTTTATATTAGTAGGTAACAGTGTATTAGGCATAAAAGGCATGTGGGTAGATTATTGGTTAGTATTATTTACCACATCTTGCTTTGCTAATATGTTAGGACTGAACATATCATCTGCATTTAATAGCGCAGTAACTATTTATATTATGATTCCTTTTCTAATCATTCCACAATTGTTATTAAGTGGTGTAATGGTTAAGTTTGATAAACTAAACCCAACTATTGCTAAACAAGGCGGTGTGCCTTGGGTAGGTGAAGTAATGACATCACGTTGGGCCTATGAGGCATTGGCGGTTAATCAGTTTAAAGCTAATAAGTACGAGAAATTATTTTACAAATATGACCAGGCCATATCAGAAGCTGATTATAAAAAGAATTACTGGGCTGATAAAATGGTTGCCAAAATTTCGAAAATTGAAAGTGAATTAAGCGATTCGAAGAAAAGTAATGAAATAGAAAAAGATCTTGAATTACTTAGAAACGAGCTTAGTAAAGAATACATTGGACACCCCAATATGTCGAAATTTAGCAATTTTGATAATTTGTACTTAGGTAAAGTAAATACAGGTATAACTTCTGCACTGAGAGATTATTTGCAAAATGCTTCGCCGGGCTCATTAAAACAATATTATATAAACAGAGATAAATTAGCCCGTGATAAGAAAAATAAAATAATTGAAGATCTTAATAAAACTCCTCAAGACAAAGCTATTTTTCAAACATTAGGTTCTGATTACGATAATGAAACATTAGATAACCAGTTGAAAAACGCTAATGATTTAGGTGAAAAATGCTTAGAGAAAGATGGCAGGTTTATACAACGTACCGACCCAATTTTTTTAGTGCCTGATAGCAACTACGGAAGTGCTCACTTTTTTGCACCACAAAAAAGATTATTTGGCAACTTATACCAAACGTTTTGGTTTAACCTATGTGTTATTTGGGGCATGAGTTTACTTATGATGATAACACTATACTTTGACTTGCTTAAAAAATTCTTAGATGGGTTAGAGAAATTATTCTCTATGATTGGGAAAAAGAAAAGGGCTTAATTCTATAAAGAAATAGAACAAATGTTTTATTCTATTTCTTTATTTTATACCAAACTTTTGGCTTGCTCTTTTTATAAATTACCTAATTAAAGTAATATTTCCCTTTTTAAACGATTGTTTCCCATCATTACACTTAAAAGTTACGTAATACCCAAACACATCGGGGTTACAGGGTTTACCGTTAAAAACGCCATCCCAACCTTTGTTTATATCGTAGGTTTCAAAAACAATTTGCCCCCAACGGTCGGCTATAACAAAATGAATATCGGTAACAAAATTACAGCGTGCATATATTACATCATTATGCCCATCGCCATTGGGTGTAAATGTATTAGGCACAAAAACTGTATTTTCGTTACAACCCGAAGAAAGCACGTAAATAGTAACATTATTTACAGGGAATTTACATCCATTGGGGTCAATATAAACAGCCGAATATGTGGTAGTTTGATGCGGAGTTGCCACCGGGTTTAAAATACTATCGTTACTTAAACCATAATCAGGGTTCCAAATAATATACCCACCGGTAAGCGATGTACTAAGCTGCGATGTGTTACCATCTATAATAGTATCGGGCGTTGCATAAACGGTAAGTTGAGAGGAAGAGTAAAATGGTATAGTAATGTTAGTATAAAGTGTAGCCGGTCCACAAGTATCGCCTGCATTATTGATCTGCATTAAAGATAAGGTGTAATGCGTTGTAGTAGTTGGCGTAGCAATTGGATCAGCAATATTTGCATTATTTAAATTGCCCGAGGGAGTCCATGTGTAACTTATACCGCCGGTAGCATTTAATTGCACTGTTTTACCATTACACACCAATATACTCTTTGAAACACTTATAGGCTTGAAACCAGATAGTGTAATTATTTTTGTAGCGGTATCAGGACAATTGTATTGATTATTTACTAATAGGCTTACCGTATAAGTTCCAATATGCGTGTAAGAATGAGATGGGTTTTGAATAGTAGAAAATAAGCTATCGCCAAAATTCCAATTCCACGCAGTTACATTGGTGTAAGACGAATCTGTAAATGTTAATGTGTTTCCGCAGCTATTTTTTATGTAATTAAATACTGCTGTTACTTTTGGGTAAATGGTTACCGAATCTGTAAGCACAAAATTACAGGCTCTCCCTACAGCATCTACCTGATGAATAGTTACTGTATAAATAGTGCTGGTTGTGGGTGTAGCAATTGGGTTACTTATACTTGTGTTACTTAACCCATTACTTGGTTGCCAATTATAGGATAGACCACCACTTGCGTTTAAATGAATACTGTTTCCAAAACAAAATGCCGTATCGGGATACGCTTGCACAGGGTTTATAGTAAAGTGCAATACTTGTTTTGTACTATCATAACAACCATTGTTACTTAAAACTACAAGTGTTGTAGTAAATGTGCCTGGCTGATAATTAATAGTACCCGGGGTTTTTAATGTATCTGTTTGCCCATTACCAAAATTCCAATTGTACGTAATTGCTCCACTACTTATAGATGATGTGTTTTGAAACACAGCACTGTTTTTACAAGAATCGAATGAAGTGATAAATGATGCAATTGGTTTTGGGTTAACCGTTATGGTAATAATGCTTGTATCTCCTTGATTACAAGCTGCGGGGTTTTTAGCAATAAGCATAGCCGTGTATGTGCCTACTGCACTATAAGTTCTTACGGGGTTAAGCACATTATTCGTTGTGTCATTGTTTCCAAAATCCCAAAGATAGGATGTAGCACCTGTGCTAACGTTATTAAAATTTACCGTCAAAGGCACACAACCAAATTTATTAGCCGTATAATTTGAAATAACCAACGAGTTTTTAAAATCTATTTTAAAAGTAGCGTTAGTGCAATTACCCGTTCTGTTTACACTATCTGATATAGCTGCCGGCCATGCACCGGGGGTTACCGGAAAATCTTGAAGAAACCCACAGCCTGTACATAACGATTGATATACAATGCCTCGCTTATCGTACCTGCTGGTACCACCATGCACGTGTTCAAAGCTCTGGGAACCACCATAATAGGTAGAAAATAAAAGTGAGTCGCAGTTTTTAGCCAACTCCATCATATAAAAATTATACCCGTCTACATTACTTGTGTTTGGCAAAGGGTTCTTTAAAGGCATGTTAAATGTTTGTAACCCGGTTTTAAAGTTCCCTCCCCAACCTGCTATATAAACATGCTCGCAATAATCAATTAAAAAAGCTGTGGGAGATATATTTATTTGTCCGGTAGCATTACCAACATTAGAGGAATATATAATTTGAGATAGGTTATTATTAAACTTGGTAATAAATTGTGTGCTGTTAGGGTTTGAATAAAGTACATTTTGTATAGGTCTAATGCCTAATGCTTGCCCAAATACATATACATTTTGATTTTTATCTAACTGAATAAAAAAAGATTGGTCATAATCACTGGTACCAATATAAGTTGCAGCCAACAAAGTACTTCCATCGGCACTTATTTTTGTTATATAACCATCACACATTCCTCCTTGATACGAAGTAGTATAAGCACCCGTTGTTGCCGGAAAATTAGTACTACGTGTACCACCTGTTGTGTACACTTCATTATTGTTACCAATATAAAGTCCGCAGCCAGATTCGTTATTATTTCCTCCAACAAATGTACTCCATTGCAAATGCGATAAGTTTGGATCGAACTTAAAAACAACCGCATCCTGCCATCCACCTAATGTAGCGTCAAAGCCATTTTTAATAGGGAAGTCGGCCGAACGAGACGAACTGCTTATTACAACATTACCAATATTATCCAACTGTATCTCTCCACGATATTGATCTCCGTAATTATACTCTAACGAATCAGGAGCATTTTCGCCTCCATCGTAAGAATAAATATTGTTTACATTAAGACCGTCATTTTTACTTCCTCCAATAAATGTACTTGCCAATAATTGATTACCACCCGGGCTTAATTTTGAAACATATAAATCTGTCCCGTAACGATAGGCAGTACCACTTCCGGCAAAAAAAGCGCTATCGCCACCATTGAAAGTGTTATCGTAAGCTTGTGAGGTTGTGGGAAAATCAGCAGAGCCTGTAGTGCCAAATAAATATAAGTTATTTTGATTATCGACAATTAAACTGGTAACTGTTTCGCTGGTAGAGCCTCCTATGTATGTCGAATAATGCAAGAAAGTTCCCGTCGAATCATACTTTGTAATTGCTACAACCGGACAAGCAATTGGAATTATGGCAGGCTGGGGATAAGCATTTACATCAAACACATTAAAAGTAAACCCGTTATACGTACTATCATAAGGGTTTAAAACAGGATACCCCTGACTAAAAGCAATACTGCCGCTATATAAATTTCCTTGCGCATCGTAAGTACCGGCAAAACCAAAATTATCGGCTAAAGAACCGGAAGTAGATGCAAACACCAATACAGGGTCTATAACCAATTCATATTTTTTATTATAGCCTTTTGGAAAAGAAAATGACACCGTATTTTTTTTCAATTGAAAAGCACAAGGTACTTCAACCGTTTTGCCATCTATAATTTGGTAGGCATAAGGCTCATGTTCTACCAACTCATTTAAAGGTGTTTTTATAATAAGCTGTCTTTTTTTAAGGTAAATTTTTTCAGTCTTATTATATTGTAGTTGAATTTTAGCAGGGTCTCCGCCTGGTTTTATATAGAAATTATATTTTACGCTATTATCTTGCCCCAACATTTCGAGGTCTACATTTTGCCATAAGTTTTTGTACAAGAGTTTTTGGTAGTTTTTTACATTACTTGCCCAGTGGCTTTTATCTTTCCCTATAAAATAGTTGCAATAATCTTTAGCTGCATTTGATGACTCTACATATACAGTAGGATTAGCATTGGTAAATAAAACTTTAAAACCTGTTGTTCGTACTGCCTTAGCAGGCTTATTACTTAGATGCGAATTACGGTAGGTTTCTTTATCGTAAAAACCATATGTTATGGCATTTGCTTCTGCAAATAAAGCCCCTCCATCAAGTTGGGCACGGTACAAAATAAAATCTTGCCATTGGTGCTTGTTTTCGGTAAAACGTATCAGTGTTTGTTTGGTTTGAGAGAATACTGATAGATAAGAAGTAATAAGGAGTAGAAAACAAATATATCTTTTATGCCGTAACATGCTTGGTTACAATAAAGATATAATTATTTATTGAATTTTTAATTTACCTGCTTTTAAGGCTTTAATAAATTGTGCCCAGGCTAAAGGATTTAGTAAGTTATTGGGTGGATATTGGCCCATATAATACATTTTATTGTATTGTTGCTGCATAGCATAGCGGTAGTTGCCATAAGCATCCATGCTTACACCTTTTATAAGCTCGCGCATTTCTTCGGCGGCTAAGTTTTGCTTGGCTCTATCTAAATCGGTGTTAGCTACATTTCGTTTTAAAAAATCAGCTTTAAAATCTTCTTTACTTGGCCATGGGTATATGTTTACTTCTTTCAGTGTAAAAGTATCTCGGTGTATAATTTGAACAATAGAAAAATGGGTTGCGGTAAGTGTATCGGGTACAGCATAAAACGCATCTTTATACCCTAAGTTTACAAACTCAATTACATCGCCGGGTTTAGCTATAAGGGTAAAAAAACCTTCGTAATCGGTTACCGCTCCATGATTTGTTTTTCCTACTACAATAGATGTAAAAGGCACACCTTTTAAGCTATCCCCTTCTACTACTACACCCGATAACTGAATAAGTCTATCGTTAGTTTTAGCAACAGGTTGCGTTTGTGCAAAAGCACTACAGCACAATGCCAACATTGCGGCTAAAAAAAACGGCACAAACCTAATGCTTGTGCCGTTTTTAGTATTTAATTTTTTATTAATCAACCTGAACTTTTGTTGTTGCTATTTCGCTACCTGCTTTTACTTGCACCAAATACATTCCTTTATCTAAACCTGTAGTGTTTACATTTATTTGATTATCAACAGCACTTTCTGCCGTAACCATTTTTACTTTTTGACCCAAGAAATTAAACACGCTTACCTCAACCTGATTATTTACCTGGTAGTTTTTTAAAGCTACAGAGAAATTCCCATGATTTGGATTAGGAAATACTGCTAAACTTGGTGTATTTGCTTCATTAGTAGCTATACCACTACCAAGAACATCAGCTACCTGAAAATCATCGATATCCAAATACCAATCGCCAGCGGTACGAGCTACATCAATTCTTAATTGAATTGCCTGACCCGCAACCAAAGAAAAAAGTGAGTTAGTATACGTATATGTTGTGTATGAACTGGTACCTGTTGGGTTAGTTGTATTGTTAATAGTTGTTACACCATTTTGCCATGTACCTGCTATATTAGCATCAATGCTAACTTTATCTCCACTGGTTAATTGATAACCTGTAGAAGGATAACCCGCTTTATTTACAAAACGATATGCGATACTTATTTTTGTGTTTGCTGTAATAGGCCCAATTGTTGGGGTATAAAGAGTATCCTGGGTATGAGTACTGCTCATTTCAGTTGTACAAGCATTAAGAGGCGAGTTACCATGAGAAGCAGAAAGGTTTTCCATGCCATAAACTTTAAAACCACTGGTTGTTGTCCATCCTGTTGGTAATGCTCCCGTAGAAGGCGTACCACCATTAGTAATTACTGCATCAAAATTCTGACTATATGGATAAGGCGTTTGTGCACTTAATAAACCACTTACTAAAAGTGATGATAAAAGTAAAAGTTTTTTCATGGCGTTTTTTGTGGGGTTAATAAGATTGCAATTTACGCAATTTTTGCTTAAAACGTTCTTTAGGTAAAAAATTAACTTCTAAATCAGCATTCATAGGAACAGGCGTATCTAAACTGCCTTCACGCATTACAGGCGCATCTAAATATTCGAAACAATTTTCAGTAATTAAAGAGGCAATCTCTCCTCCTATTCCACCTGTTAATGTATCTTCATGCAACACAATTACTCTGCCTGTTTTTTTAACAGATGCGTAAATGGTTTCAGTATCAAGCGGTGCTAAGGTTCTTAAATCAATTAAATCGGCCGATATTTCGGTGTTTTCTGCTAACGCCTCTAAAGCCCAGTGCACTCCTAAGCCGTAGCTTACAATAGTTAAATCGCTTCCTTCTTTTACCAAACGAGCTTTACCAAAAGGAATGGTATAGTAATCATCTGATATATCTTCAGTAATACTTCTGTAAAGGCCTTTATGTTCAAAAAACATTACAGGATTTGGGTCTTCAAAAGCTGTAAGTAATAATCCTTTAGCGTCGGATGGGAAAGCCGGATACGCAATTTTTAACCCAGGTGTTTTAAAAAACCAAGCCTCGTTACTTTGTGAGTGAAACGGTCCGGCAGCAACACCTGCACCTGTTGGCATACGAACAACCACATCTGCACTTTGCGACCAACGGTAATGAGATTTTGCGAGGTTGTTTACAATCTGTGTCATGCCCTCGCTTACAAAATCAGCAAACTGCATTTCTACCATGGCTTTCATGCCATTAATAGAAAGTCCGAAACCACTGCCTAAAATAGCCGACTCGCACAAAGGTGTGTTACGCACTCTATCTTTACCAAACTCTTCAACAAAACCATCGGTAATTTTAAACACGCCACCGTATTCGGCAATGTCTTGTCCCATTAAAACAAGGTTTTTATGTTTACGCATTGCTAAACGCAATCCATCAGACATGGCATCTATCAAACGTTTTGAAGATGTGTTGCCGGTTGGTTTGGTTTCGTTTAACTGAAAAGGCGCGTACATGTCTTTCAACTCTTTCGCTGTGTTAACTTCAGGCATTGGCTCAGCAAATGTTTGCTCTAAACCGGTATCTATATCATGCTTAATTCCGTTACGAATTTCTTCAATCAAATCTTCCGTAAGTACACCTTCTTCTAAAAGGAAACGTTCGAAATTATTTACCGGATCTTTTTTGCCCCATACTTCAAACAATTCTTTAGGAACATATTTGGTACCCGATGCTTCTTCATGACCACGCATACGGAAGGTTATACACTCTAATAAAACCGGACGAGGGTTTTCTCTTATATCTTCCGCCATTTTTTTTACTGTTTCATAAACTTTTAACACATTGTTACCATCTACCTGTACGCCTTCAATGCCGTAACCAATGGCTTTATCAATAAACTGCTTGCATCTAAATTGCTCGTTACTTGGCGTAGATAATCCGTACCCATTATTCTCTACAATAAAAATTACAGGTAAATTCCAAACAGCGGCTACGTTTATGCTTTCGTGAAAATCACCTTCAGATGAACCACCATCACCACTAAAAACAGCTACCGCTTTTTTATCGTTACGTAATTTGTTTGCCAGTGCAATACCATCAGCTACACCCATTTGCGGACCAAGGTGCGATATCATGCCCACAATTTTATACTCCTGTGTACCAAAGTGAAAACTCCTATCGCGCCCGCTGGTAAAGCCACTTAGCTTGCCTGTAAACTGAGAAAATAAACGGTGCAACGGAATGCCACGCGTAGTGAACACACCTAAGTTACGGTGCATGGGTAAAATATATTCATCTTGCTCGAAAGCAGTTGCTACGCCTACCGAAATGGCTTCTTGCCCAATGCCACTAAACCATTTAGCTATACGCCCCTGACGAAGAAGAATCAACATCTTCTCCTCAATTAAACGAGGTTTTAAAATGTTTTTATACAGCGTAAGTAATGTATCGTCTTTATGTTTTTTGCGTTCGTAACGCACAGGTGCTTCAGCAGTTATCATGCTATAATTTTATTTTTATTTTACTGTACTTCCGTTATTTACATTCTCTTTAGTTGGAGAAACCAAGCTCAATTCGCCTTTATCATTCTCGGCCATTAAAATCATCCCTTGACTTTCGATGCCTTTAATTTTGCGCGGAGCCAGGTTTACCAATATGCTTACTTGTTTGTTAACCATTTCTTCGGGGGTGTAATGCAAAGCAATGCCACTAACAACAGTGCGCACATCTATGCCCGTATCAATTTTTAACTTCAATAATTTATCGGCACCTTTTACTTTTTCGGCTTCTAAAACGGTACCAATGCGTATATCCATTTTACCAAAATCATCAAATGTAATTTCGGCTTTTTGAGCCTCCATTACTTTTATCTGATTTTGTTCGTTCAGTTTTTTAGAATCCTGCAGTTTTTGAATTTGTGCTTCCATCTCTACATCTTCTACTTTACTAAATAGTAATTCTTCTTTATTTATTTTATGACCTGCATGCAGGTTGTTGCTTTGCTTTGCACCATTCCATTTTATGGGATTGATGTTTAGCATAGCAAATAGTTTGGTAGATGTAAATGGTAAAAACGGTTCGCACAAAATAGCCAGGTTGGTAGTAATTTGTAACGAAATGTTCATGATGGTTTTTACACGTTTCTCATCCGTCTTAATTAATTTCCAAGGCTCCGTTTCAGCTAAATATTTGTTGCCGGTGCGGGCTAAATTCATTAGCTCAGCAAGGGCTTCTCTAAACCTGAATTGCTCAATTGATGCTGCAATTTTATCGGGTGCTTTGGTAATTTCTTCCAGTATCAGTAAATCTTCTTTGCTGTACTCTACCGCATCGGGCACAACACCTTCGTAATATTTATGTGTAAGGACTAAGGTGCGGTTTACAAAATTGCCTAAAATAGCAACCAACTCATTGTTGTTTTTTGCCTGAAAATCTTTCCAGGTAAAATCGTTATCTTTTGTTTCAGGGGCATTAGCGCATAAGGTGTAACGCAATACATCTTGCCGGTCTTTAAACTCTAACAAATACTCATGTAACCAAACAGCCCAGTTGCGTGAGGTTGATATTTTATCGCCTTCTAAATTTAAAAACTCGTTAGCTGGTACATTATCTGGCAAAACAAATTCGCCGTGCTGCATTAACATGGCAGGGAAAATAATGCAATGAAAAACAATATTATCCTTGCCAATAAAATGAATTAAGCGACTGTCTTTATCCTTCCAATATTTTTCCCAATCGTTAGGGATTAAATCTTTAGTAGCTGAAATATAACCTATAGGCGCATCGAACCAAACATATAAAACTTTTCCTTCAGCATCTTTTACCGGTACGGGTACGCCCCAATCTAAATCGCGGGTCATGGCACGTGGTTGTAATCCATCGCCACTATCTAACCAGCTTTTGCATTGTCCGTATACGTTCGATTTCCAATCTTTGTGCTGCTCTATATAAGTTTTAATTTTAGGCGATAACTTATCAAGCGGTAAAAACCAGTTTTTAGTTTGTTTTAAAATTGGTTTTGAACCCGATAGCATAGAATGCGGATTAATTAACTCCATAGGAGATAACGAACTGCCACATTTTTCACACTGGTCGCCATAAGCGTTTTCGTTAGCGCATTTAGGACAAGTGCCCACAATGTATCTATCGGCTAAAAATTGTTTGGCTTCATCATCATAATACTGTTCGGTTACCTGTTCGGTAAAAGAGCCATTATCGTATAATGTTTTAAAAAAATCAGACGCTGTTTGGTGATGCGTTTTGCTTGATGTACGCGAAAATATATCGAAAGAGATACCAAACTCCTTAAACGAGTCGCCCATTATTTTGTGATACTTATCTACCACCTGCTGAGGCGTTATGCCTTCTTTTTTTGCTTTGATGGTAATGGGCACGCCATGCTCATCGCTGCCGCAAATAAATTTTACATCTTGCCCTTTGCTGCGCAGGTAACGCACATATATATCAGCCGGGAGATAACAGCCTGCTAAATGACCTATGTGAACAGGGCCATTAGCGTAAGGCAGTGCGGCAGTAATTAAATGTCTTTTAAATGTCATAAATTAAGTGCGTAAAGATACAAACAGAACTATATTTTAAAGCCAATAAACAATAAATCATCTACCTGCTCGTAACCTTTCATCCATTCGTTAATTGTAGTTTTAATAATATTTTCTTGGTCGGGTATATTTTTATTTCTAATTGACAGAATAAGTTTTTTTAAGTTTTTTGTCATAAATTTTTTACCCTCTGTGCCACCAAATTGATCAGGGTACCCATCAGAGGTTATATAAACCAAATCACCTTCGTTTAGCTGTACTTCGTGTCCGATATATTTAAAATTAAGCTCTGTAAAGCTGGCTATACCGGCTTTGGTTGGTTTTATTTCTTCAATTTCTTCGGCCTGTTTTCTCCTATAAAAATAACGATATA
>Ga0206997_10132_pt1 | contig 21525 bp, 15 predicted proteins | sample Alteio_BWMinCont_3_FD_153478 | JGI IMG/M metagenome (GOLD analysis project Ga0206997, IMG submission 153478) | Enriched cells from forest soil in Barre Woods Harvard Forest LTER site, Petersham, Massachusetts, United States -... | ecosystem: Environmental > Terrestrial > Soil > Temperate forest >...
GCACTCATCAATGGTAAACGATCGGTGTACATGCCCATTGTGAAAACAGCAGATGCATCTACATGGGATGTGGTGCAACAGTTGAAGGCGAGAATACCTGAAATGCAAAGCCTGCTGCCCGATGATGTGCATGTGACCTATGAGTTTGACCAATCGGTATTCGTGATCAACTCAGTAAAAAGCCTGGTGAGTGAAGGTGTGATAGGCGCTATACTTACCGGGCTTATGGTGCTGCTCTTCCTGCGCGACTGGCGAAGTTGCATAGTAGTGGTGGTGACCATACCTGTGTCTATATTGAGCGCTGTGCTGTTCCTGAAAATGGCAGGGCAGACCATCAATATCATGACCCTTAGCGGCCTTGCGCTAGCTATAGGCATACTTGTCGATCAGGCAACAGTAACGATAGAAAATATACACCAGCACCTGGAAATGGGCAAGCCTAAAAAGCAGGCGATCTACGATGCCTGTGAAGAAATAGCGTTCCCGCTGTTCCTGATATTGTTGTGTATCATAGCAGTGTTTGCGCCATCATTTGTGATGCAGGGAGTGCCACGTGCATTATTCCTGCCGCTGTCATTATCCATTGGTTTTGCCATGATACTTTCTTACCTGCTGGCACAAACACTGGTACCTATTATAGCCAACTGGTTATTGAAAGAAGAGATGTACCAGTACCACCATGGCAAGCTGCATGCACATGCCGGGCACACATTGGATAGTACTGAAGAACAACAAGCGGAAATGCACCTGCAAAAAGAACAGGAAGAGCCACAAAAGAATGACTTCTTTGAACGGCTGAAACTACGGTTCATGAATACGCTGCAACGGGCAATGCCTAAACAGAAAAGAAACGTGACCATATACCTGGTAACAGTATTGGTACTTACCGGCATTTGCTTTGTGTGGATAGGTAAGGACCTGCTGCCTAAAAGTAATACCGGACAATACCAGCTAAAATTACGCCTGCCTGATGGAACACGCCTGGAACGTACGGAGACCATGGTATTGAGTGTGCTGGATGTATTGGATAGCATTACCGATCATCACGTAGAAATATCATCGGGTTACGTGGGTATGATGCCCAGCAACTATGCTACAGCCAACCTGTATGTATTTAACAGTGGTACGCATGAGGCATCGTTGCAGTTTCAGCTGGATGAACATTTTAAAATGAACAAGGATGACTTCCAGGATAAGCTGCGTGCAGCCATACACGATAAACTGCCGGACGTTCGGGTATCGTTTGAGCCGATAGAACTGACAGAAAAGATAATGGCGCAGGGCGCGGCCACCCCTATAGAAGTGCAAGTAGCTGGTAAGGACATGAAGGAGATAGCCGACTATGCTACAAGGCTGGTAGGCGAAATGAAAAAAGTCCCCTTCCTTCGCGATGTGCAGATAGCTCAACCGCTAAAATATCCTACGGTAAGCATTATACTTGACCGCTTTAAAATAGCGCAGATGGGACTAAACCTGAAAGATGTTTCAAGGTCCGTTTCTTCATTCACATCCTCGAGCCGCTTTACAGAGAAGAACCTATGGTTGGATACCCGCAGTGCTTATACCTTCCAGGTGCAGGCACAGGTGCCGGAATATGTGATGAACAGCCTGGAAGACCTGAAGGAGATACCACTGCAGCCGGGACAGAGTGCTTTGGTACTGCAGGATGTAGCTACGTTTGAGGTAGATACCGCTTTTGGAGAGTACGACCGCACAGGGCCACGCCGTTTTGTAACCGTGAGTGCCAACCTGTTTAAGACCGACCTGAACCGTGGTACCGAAGCCGTGAATAAAAGTGTGAAGGCACTGGGCGAACTACCCAAAGGTTTGGTGATAAGAGTGCAAGGTATGTCAACACTGCTTACAGAGACACTAGACAGTTTACAATCGGGACTATTGTTCGCCATTATTGTGATCTTCCTGTTACTGGCAGCCAATTATGAATCTTTTAAAGTATCGCTTGCAGTGTTGTGTACCATACCGGCGGTATTGCTGGGTTCGCTTAGTATATTGTTACTAACGGGCGCTACACTTAACCTGCAATCGTACATGGGTATCATCATGTCAGTTGGGGTATCTGTGGCCAACGCGATATTGATAGTGACCAATGCTGAAAAGCTGCGACACGACTATAACAACGATGTGGTGCGAGCTGCAACAGTGAGTGCCAGTGTACGGCTGCGCCCGATACTGATGACCAGCATGGCCATGATAGCCGGTATGATACCTATGGCCAGTGGCATGGGCGAGGCCGGCGACCAGACAGCACCACTTGGCCGTGCCGTTATTGGCGGGCTTATTGCTTCCACTTTTGCTGCGCTGTTCATTGTACCGCAATGCTATGCATGGCTCATGCGTAAGTCAACATTAAAATCTGCATCATTGATGCCTGAACAACTTAATCCTGAACAATCTTTATAAGAAATACGATGAAGTATAAATTTTTGATCGCAATACTATTCCTTGCAGCACTGTCATCGTGCGGGCACGAAGAAAAAAAGCCGGTTGCAGAAAAAAAGACCGCCCAATATAAAATGATGACGCTTGAAGCAGGGCACCTGGGCAGCACAGTTCAGCTGCCCGGAGTACTGGAACCTTTTGAATTTGTGCAGCTCTTTCCCAAGATCAGCGGCTTTATAAAAGAGGTGCATGTAGATAGGGGATCGGTTGTAAAAAAAGGACAACTCCTGATAAAACTGGAGGCACCTGAAATAGAAGAACATGTATCGGAAGCACGATTGAAATATGCGCAAGCCAATGCCATATACATGACCAGCAAGGATCGCTACCAGCGACTGCTGGAAACCAGCAAGACACCCGGAACAGTATCGGCCTACGACCTAAGTGCAGCGCAAAGTAAAATGCAGGCGGATGCGGCAACCGCACAAGGTGAGCAGGCCAACTACAAAGCGCAGCAGGATATGCAGGCATACCTTACCGTAAATGCACCATTTGATGGCGTGATAACGGAGCGTAATGTGCACCCAGGTGCGTTGGCGGGACCGGGCACACAAGGCGCCAAGCCCATGCTGGTATTGCAGCAACAATCTAAACTGCGCCTGGTGGTGAACATACCGGAGCAATACAGCGCGCAAATAAATAACGGTGACCTAGTACACTTTAAAGTGAATGCATTGCCGGGGCAGGATTTTAAGGGAACGGTATCGCGCTCTTCGGGTAACCTGAGCAGCAACTTCCGCTCTGAAACTATAGAAGTAGATGTGCCCAATAGCGGTAATACTTTTAAGCCAGGTATGTATGCGGAAGTAGTGCTACCCGTGGGCGGAAGTGTGAATGCATATGTGGTGCCTAAGTCGGCAGTTGTGACCACAACAGAGCACAAATATGTGATAGCAAACCGCGATGGGAAAGCGCAAATAGTAGATGTGACCCTGGGCAATGAACATGCAGATTCTACAGAAGTATTTGGTAGCCTGCATACCGGCGATGTAATTGTTACCAATGGCAGCTACCAGGTGAAGGAAGGTGATAAATTGTAAGCATTGAACAATATAGCTTTGTGAGAATATCCGCGCGATGCGGATATTCTCATTTATAATAGTTACCATGAAAAATGAGTAATTTTCGACAACGGTTAGAGTGAAACCTATGAAATCTGCAATTCTGTTACTGTCTATTTTATTGTTTAGCAATTTTCTGGCTATAGCCCAAAGCTATGAGGACAAGTATTATACTACATCTGAAATCATTTCTCCTACTAATAATAAACCCCGCAAATGGTGTGGTACACATACGACGGGTATAGTTCTTTCTGGGGTAGGAGCAGGTATGATAGTTGTTGGGCTTGTTGAAGCTGCCCATGAACAAGCTACCTTAAATAATCTATTTCCTGAGGGGGAAGTTGTGGCAGGCATTGGTATTTTAGTTTTTGCAGTAGGCGGAGGTTTGGCAATAGGCGGAATAATACACGACCATAACCGCCATCATAAGATCAGTCTTATAGCACGAAAAAGTAAGGAGATGGGATTAGCGTTTAATCTTTGACACCGATTGGAGCTTTGTTGTAGTTTTAGATAGACAATTTTTGAAACGAATGAATAACTACCAGGCAAAAGGCGGCATAAAATTTACGATCAGACAACCGATAGAAAGTGATGCGGAAGGCATTATCCATTTTGCTAAAGTACTGTTTCCCTCAACCGACCAGGTAGTGACTACACCGGAAGAATTTACGATGACTGTTGAGCAAGAGCAAGCATGGATCAGAAGTTCTGCTCAAAATCCTGACTCTATTATATTGATAGCTGAAGCAGATAATGTAATTGTGGGATTACTTTCACTGGCTGCGCATGCTAAGAAAAAATTTGCGCATACGGGTGAGTTTGGTGTGAGTGTGCACCCAAACTACCAAGGCATGGGAATAGGCAGGAAGCTTGTTGAAACGTTATTGGAATGGGCAAAAGGAAATGCGCATATTGAAAAGGTATTTCTCAATGTTTTTCATACCAACCAGAAGGCCATTGAGCTGTACCGGTCGTTAGGATTTATAGAAGAGGGGCGACACATCAAAGCAGCCAAACAACCATCGGGCGAGTATGTTGATGTAATACAGATGTACGTAGAAACGAAGTAAATGGCGTGTCATCACTACTACACTTAAAATGTACTTAAAATAATAGCCCGGACGATGGCCCGGGCTATTTCAATATGATTAAAGCAGTATACTATTCTTCTGTACCGCCTTCAACTGGAGTATTCGCATCTTCTGTACCTGTTTCAACATCTGCATTGTTTGCAGGAGTTTCCAACTCTATTTCAGTAGTAGCCTGAGGTGCGGTGTTTTCCTCAGCCACAGGTTCTGCTGCTGTCTCAGTATTGTCTGCTGCTGTCTCAGTATTGTCTTCTGCTACCGGTTGTGGTGTAGCAGGTATTGCGGTTTCTTTTTTAGGCTTTTCTTTGGCGTCGAGCTGCGCGGCGTCGCGTTTGGCTTCTTCCAGCTTTTTGATCTTGCGGGCTATTGTTTCTTCGCCCTGGGCTATGAGGTTGCCCAGGTGCTTGCGCAATTCTTCAGCCTTACGGCCTGGAGTTACGTTTTGAAGATCGTTCCTGAAATCGGCAATGCGCTCTTCTTCTTCCCTTATCTCTTCCTGTAGTTTTGTTACAAAGCCACGTACCTGCTCGTTGCGGATGTGCACTGTCTTTTCAGCCTGTACCTTTCGCTCGTCGCGGTTAGCATCTTTGCGGTTAAAGAAGTGTTTGCGCGCCTGTATGAATTCTTCCCATATAGCATTGCTATGCTCACGGGCTACGGGGCCTATCTTCTTCCATTCGTCCATCAGCTCGTTCAGCTCCTCGGTAGCTTCGCGCCAGCGGGTACTGTTCTTTAATGCTTCTGCACGCTTTAATATTGCGCGTTTCTGTGCCAGGTTATCGTCCTGTGTCACCTTCACGGTACCAAAGTGGCTTTTCTTGGCCTGGAAAAACTGGTCTTTTGCAGCAGTAAGCCTGTTCCACAATTCATCTGCTTTTTCAAGCGGCACCTTGCCTATGGCCTTCCATTCTTCCATAAGTGTAGCATATGCCTGCGATGTGGCTCCCCATTCGGTACTATCCTTTAGCTGTTCTGCTCTCTCCAGCAGCGCCAGTTTTTGTGCATAGTTCTGTTCCTGCTCGCCCTGTATCTGGTCAAAATGTACCTTCTTGCGATCGTAAAATGTATTCTTGGCAGTTATGAACCGTTGCCACAGTTCTTCGTTCTTATCTGCAACGGTACGGCCTGTAGCTTTCCAGCGTTCCATCCACTGGCGGAAATCTTCGGTAGATGCCTTCCACTTTTCTGATAGTGCACTGCCTTCAGCAAGCTCTACCAGTTCCATCTTAAGATCCAGGTTGCGCAGCATTTCCTGCTCATGCTGCTCATGGTTGGTACGCTTACGATCATAAAATTTGGTACGTGCAGCTTCCATCCTGTTCCATAGTACATCGCTCTTTGCTTTAGAGATGTTGCCCATGGTTTTCCACTTTTCGGCAAGGTCTTTAAAAGCCTGCGTAGTTTCTTTCCAGTTGTCACTATCAGCAAGCGTTTCAGCCTGCTCTATTACCCGAAGGCGTTCTTTATAATTTTCTTCGCTGAGTTCATGCAAGGTCTTTTCCCAGTCTGCCACCAGCGCGAAAATAGGGCCATAGTTGCCCACTGCTACCGCATGCTGCAGATAGTCTTTAAGACGCTCTACTTTGCCTTGCAGTTTTAGTTTATCGTCGGCTTGTACCCACTCTGTTTCCAGTTCTTTTGCACGGGCTTCAGCCTCGGCAAATTTCTCAGTAAGTGTTTTTAAAATAGCAGCGGCGGTCTCTGCATTTACGGTTGCTACTACCCGCTCTTTACCACCGGGCAATGCCTTCAGTATTATTTCTCCGTTGTCTCCTATGGTAAAATTGTCTTTACCTTCAAAAGAAACTTCACTCCACCATGACTCTAAGCTCAAAAGGACTGATTGATCCATAACCTCAAAATTTTTAATTAGGAACAACAGCATTTTTATATGCTGTGCAAATGCAAAGTAATACTATTATTTACTAATATTAAGAACTACGATATTAAATGTTGGTCATTATTCTTTTACAAACTTATATAAGCCCTGGCCTTGTGGCCCTACGGCCTTGATGATATACATACCCGGCGCCAGCGTGCTGATGTTGATAGTGTTTTTACCATTTGCCAAAGTGATATTGCTGGTTACAACTGCACCGGTTATGGATAGCAAATCATAGCTTATATTATTACCTGCAGTGTTTAATATATAAACTGTGCTAGCAGCCAATGTAGGATAAACTTCAATACCTTTTAAAGCAATACCCACGTTGTCTAAACCTGTGTTTTTAGGAGTAAACTTATATACTGTACCATTAGCAGGGTATGTCGTCAGTCCATCAGAAGGCTCTGTGCTGTTATTGGCGTTGCTGTCTATAGCAGGAGATGAGGGGTTGCCCGTGAGGTAATAAAAGTTGTCGAGCGTATCTGCATTAAGATTTACATTTTTGTAAAAACCGATAAGATCATAACCATTTGCGCTAAAATAATCGAGCGGGTGGGTGACCTGAGAAGGGCCAAAATGATACTCTAGTGCATTGCTGGTCTCGTACAACCATATCTGCATATCCACCGAGTCGTTTAACGTTTGGTAGTTAAAATATTCATTAATAAAACCTGCATTAAAGACCTCGGCCTTAAAAATACGGTTTGGCGCTGTGCCACTAGTAGTATATCTAATTGGTGAGAGAGACTGGGAACCCATTGCGCCACGATCAATAAGGCCTGTGTAAATAAGACTGAACCCTGATATAATATTTTGAGTATCAGACGCAGCTATTGTCTCGAACATGAAACCAAAATTATTGGTGGTAATTGATCCGTAATTAAAATTGAACGGCATGGTTACCATATAATTTTCAAAACCCTCCCATAAATTACCGCCGTTAAAGCTTACCCCTGCTGATAGGGGCGTATATACTTGCCCCGTTTGGGTGGTTAAAGAATAAGGGAATTGCGCACGTGAGGTTGTTGAAAAAAACAAAAACGACACCAAAAGTAATAAGCTGGTTTTCATGGGGTTTGATTTATAGTGATGACTCTAAATATTAAAAAGCAGTCAATAAACTTTTAATGACCGCCGAATACTTTTTGGAGCAGATTGGTTACTTGTGCAGCAGGATTAAGCCTGATCTTTGCCTCTTCTTCTGATATGGCTACAAATAAACCATTGAGTGCCCGGTCTGTAACGTATGCAGGCAGGTCTGGATTAACTTTTGTAGTCATTGGTAATTTGTCGTAAGTTGTAAATACCTGGTTCCAGTACCTGGTAGCATTTACTTTGGCCAATGATTTTTGTATTACCGGTCTGAATGCTGATGTTAGCGCTACAGTAGTTTTTGCTTTTAAGTATTCTGTAGCGGCTGTGTTGCCACCTTGCAATATGCCCAAAGCATCTTGAATGGTCATATGCGTAATAGCGTCTATAAAAATAGGCGCTGCTTTGGCCGATGCATCTTCTGCTGCGCGGTTCATAGTAAGTATAGCCTGGTCAACCTGGCTCCCCAGGCCAACTTCCCTCAAAGTGCTTTCCACCTGCTTTGCTTCGGGAGGCATAAGTATTTTTATGAGTGCATTGCCAAAGAAGCCATTGGGTGCAGACAAACGGTTGGATGCGTTTTGCGCCCCTATTGTTAGTGCCTGGCGCAACGCCCCACTCATGTCTCCGCTACTGAGGCCGCTGAAATTGGTTTTGGCCCCACCCGATTGTGTGGTGTTGTTCTGCTGGCCATTGTTTGTTGTGGTTGAGTTGTTACCCTCTGCTTTTTTTATATAGTCTTCTGCCTGGTTCATATACCCACCCAACCCCTGGGCCTGAATGGTGTGTGCTGCCAGCAAGAAAGTGAAAATGGCGAGACCTGATATTGTTTTGCGCATAGAAAAAATACTTACTTCAAAAATACTGTCAATTACTGATATGTTGTTCTATAATTACTGGATATTCTTCGGACCACCGCCGCCACCTTGACCGCTATTATCATCGTCACCGCCTTTCAGGTTGTTTTCACGTTCATTGTCTGGTATGGTTGGCTTGTTAGCATCGGCACCTTTCTTGCCACGTTTTCCGCCCGGCGCTGCAGCTGCTTGCGGATTCTTAGAACCAAAACGATAGGTGAATGTGAGATTACCAACACGGGTTTCGCGGTCGCGATAATAGTTTTCGTAGTAGGTACTGAGGTTATAGATAGTTGTATATTTACGAGTATTAAAGATATCGGAACAGTTAACTACTACTGTGGCCTTATTTTTCCATAAGTTTTTACGTAAAGCTACATCTACCCAATACACTTCGTTAAGTGTGCCTTGTGCTATTGGTTTTGCAGATTCGTAATTACCATTCAGCTGAAGAGAAAAACCTTTCGGTAATTTGATGTTTGTGTTTACTTTACCAAACCAGCTAAAACCGGAGTTATCAGACACATCACTTTTATATGAAGGGTCAACATTACCTACAGTTATCTGGTTTTGAAATGCATTGAAATCAATTGTTGCATCCCAGATGGGTATGATCTGAATATGGCCGGTCAATTCTGCGCCATAGGTTGTACCTGATGCCAGATTAACATTAGTTGAGAATTGTTCATTTTGAAACTGCTGCAGACCTAAAGCAATATCTTCCGGCGAAGTACCGGTAATTGGCCTTAATATCCTTTCTACCAAATTTTGTGTATAGGTGTAATATGCGCTAAGTATAAAGTTATCGCCACGTTTAGTTGTTTTTGAATAGCTAAACTCTACGTTATGTATAAATTCGGGCATTAGATTTGGGTTACCCTCTGAAACTATTGCCGGATTAGAAACATCTTTGAATGGCAGCAACTGGAAGAAATTAGGTCTGTTAGTGCGACGGCTATAATTCAAATAGATGCTTTGTTGGTTTGGCAATTGGTAAGAAACAAACGCTGAAGGGAATAAGCTTATAGGATAGTTTTGAGAATAATGAATAGTACTGGTAACGCTATCGCTACCTGTATATTGACTGTATTCTGCTCGCAAACCAACCTGATAGCTGAATTTGCCTATTTGGTCATTCCAGTTCACATAGCCTGCATGTATTTGCTGATTATAATTAAAATGTGCTGCAAGTGTATAGTCAACAAACTCAGGCCCACCATTTAATTCTTCAACCGGTGAATTGTTGCTTTGGAATTTATACAACTGTGTTTTTGCACCAAAACCGAGTTTGCCATTTTTAGTGAATAAAGGATCTGTATAATCTACGTAAGCTGTAAAGGTTTGGTTATTGCCTTGCCCTGGTGCTTGTTCAGTTGTATTTCGGGATTTGGAGGGTGTATCTATATTGGTGTAAGCAGTTGCATAATTTTGCGTGCGAAAAATGTTGGTATTAGCAAAAGTTGCATCTATCGTTAACTCCTCTCCTTTCTTTTTAAACTTCCGATTATAGTCGGCTGATGTAGAAAAAGATAATGGACCACCGTGCGCATTAGAATTACGCATAGTTGTTGAATCCAAACGGTCATTATATGCGGGGCTATAAGTGCTAGATGTTGACGTACCTGTATTACCAAAGCTCATTATGTTCACATTCTGTGTGAGCGTTAGTGAGTTGTTTTTATCAAAATTATAAGTTGCACCTACAGTATTGAAATTGCCATCAAACTGACGTTGATTATGTTCATAACTGTAAGTATAACCGTCATTATTAAGATAATGATCCTGCGTTTTTGTAGTAGTGTTATTGTAGTTGCTGTTTAAGCGGAAGTTGCTGTTGAGAAATACATTCCACTTGCCCTTGCGTACATTAAGACTAAAGGCACCATTGTATTTGTCGCCGGTACCAATACCTAGTGTAGCACTGCCGTTTACACCCAGCCTGCCATCTTTCTTGGTTACTATGTTGATGATACCTGTAGGGCCCTGTGCATCGTACTTAGCCGATGGATTTGTGATAACCTCCACACTTTCTATGCTTGATGCAGGCAAACTCTGTAATGCAGATGCCTGATCGCTACCCAACAATGTTGCAGGCTTACCATCTATAAGTATTGTTACATTACTGTTGTTGCGCAGGCTTACGTTACCATCCACATCTACAGATACTGCAGGTACATTGCTCAAGACATCTGATGCGCTACCGCCTGCTGTTGTGGTATTCTTTTCTACATTAAATACTTTTTTGTCCACGTCCATCTGCATGATGGGCTTTTCGGCTACAATGTCCACTTCCTTCAAACTATTGGTGGATGAAGTAGCTTTTACATTACCTAAATCCTTCTTCATAGCACCAGGTGCTATTGTGATACCGAGGATGAAACGCGACTTGAGTCCTATAGCGCTGATGCTGAGTATAAACGTGCCTGTGCCTGTGGGGGATATACTAAAACTGCCATCGTCTTTAGTGAGATCGCCATTTACTACAGTGCTATCTGCACGGAGCAAAGTAACGGTAGCATAAGCTAAAGGTTTGTTCTGGTTATCTACCAATATGCCCGATACTGTACCCCCTTTGGCCGGAGCGGCTTGTACAGGTGCAGCATTACCAGCAGGTGTAGCACCCGTGCCGGTTACTTTGCCAGTAGTATCGGTAACCGGATTTACCGGTGCAGTGGTGTCTGTGCGTTTTTGAGTGCTATCTGCAAGAGGCGCAGGTGCCTGAGCAAATGCACCCACACGTAAAAAACAAAATAAAAAGGAAAGTATGGTGCAGCGTAATTTCATATTGTCAAGCCTTGCTAAATCAGCAGCAAAGTTGCCTGAATATGTTAAAACATATCGAAAGGATATAATAAAGTATTGTTAAATGCGATACTATAAATTATACCCACAGTGTGGCAATGTTATATCACCACCACTTCATAATAATCTTCTTTTCTCAGATATTTTTGAGCCAGCGCTTTTAGTTCAGCGGGAGTTACTGTTTTGTATATATGGATATTGTTGTTAAAATGATCTTCGGTAAAACCATTGAGGATAAGTGTACGCCAGCGCTGCAATATGCTAAAAGGACCGTCCAGATCGCCCAAAAGGCCACCCAGTAAGTAATTCTTTACCAACAGCAACTCTTCTTCATCTGCTTCTTCATTGCACAACAGTTCCATTTCACGGTATATCTCCTTTGTTGCAGGTTTTACCACATCGCGACCAACTTCTGTATGTATGGTTATTGAACCACCATTTACCAATGGGCTCAGTGAGCTATAGATGCCATAAGTATATCCTTTATCTTCCCGGATATTGCTCATGAGGCGTGACCCGAAGTAACCACCAAACAAAGTATTAAGCACTACCATTGGCGCATAATCGGGATGATGACGATTGGGAAATAAACGGGCAACACGTATGGCACCCTGCACTCCATTCTCATCATTAGAGGTATGTTCCTGTACAGGGTGTGCAGGTGGTACAGTATATTCGGGAGTTATAATAACTTTTGGCTGTATGGGTACGTTGCCAAAAACAGCATCTACATGTTGTACATGCTCTTCTGTTATGCGGCCAGCCATAAAAATCTTTACTCCTTCAAGGCTGTAGGCTGTGCGATAAAAGTCGAGTACATCCTGACGAGTGACAGCTTCTATCTTATCTTGCTTTGTAAAGCGGCCATAAGGATGATCTTCGCCGAACAATAATGCATCGATACGCTGGTTGGCAACAAATTCGCACTCGCGCAGGTTGACCAGCAAACGCTGAATGGCATTGCGTTTATGTATTTCCAGCTCAGCTTCAGGGAAGATTGCTTCCGTAAGTATTTCGTACACCACCGGCAATAGTGCAGGCAAATGTTTGGTAAGCGTGTGTAATGTGACCGTAGCAAAATCGTTGCCTGTATTTGCACTAAGGCTGGCACCATAAAATTCAAGCGCTTCGTTTATCTGGGCGGCAGTACGTTTTGCAGTACCATTCTTTAGCATGCCTGCCGTTGCATTGGCCACGGCTGCTTTAGGCTCGTACCACATACCCGCGGGGAACACCCAGTTTATCTCTGCCACATCCTGCACGCCGGCATTAAGCCAGTATATAGGCAGGCCATTTTTCAATTGCTGCTGCTGGATGGGCGGCAGGTTGTAATCAAAATCTATCGCGTCGTGTATGTCGGGTTGTGTTCTTGCTAATGTCATGGCTTAAATTCTTCTGTAGGTCAAAGATATTGTTTATAAATGCAGCACTACCGGTGGCTATTCTTTTATAAATAATGAACGTAACTCACCAGCATCTTCAGGTTTCATTTTTCCGCCCAATATGAGACGTACCTGCCTGCGGCGCAGTGCATCCTCATACATTCCTTTTTCACGATCAGTTTCAGGTATCAGCTCGGGCACCTTACGTGCACGGCTGTTATGATCGAGGGCTACAAATGTAAGATAAGCCTCGTTGCTCAGGTACTTGTACTGGGTATGCATGTCTTCTCCATACACCCGGAGGTAAACCTCCATAGAGGTGGTAAATGCACGGGTAAGCTTAGCCTCTATGGTAAGCAGGTAGCCCAGCTTGATTGGGGTATTAAAAGATATATTATCTACCGACGCTGTTACCACAGGGCAATTGCAATGTTTTTGTGCGGCAATGGCCGCAGCAATATCCATCCAGTGCATGAGGCGGCCTCCCATCAGGTTGCCAAGCGTATTGGTATCATTGGGCAACACCAGTTCGGACATTACCACGAACGAGTCTTGCGGTTTTTTAGATTGCATGTTCTCCATAATTATTTCTAAGCGGTATTAGTACCTGCTATGCGCGTCAAAGATATTCTATACGGCGCAAAGGTAAATGCATTAGCACTGTACAAAAGAAAATGAGTTTTTGGAATGTTTGGGTGGGTGCCCATGAAAGACAGCTGTTTTTAAAAGATAGGCTTCATAACTTTTGCCTAACGGATTTCTCCGAAGCTGAAGGAGCTTCTGCGAAATGACGGGAGGGGGTAACAGCAAAGGGCACCTGTTGGCGCCCTTTGCTGTTATATTTAGTTTCCTTCTTATTTTATGGTGAGTGTGCGTACGGTTTCCTGTGCGGCACCACCATTGTACATGTGCAGGAAGTAAGTGCCCGGAGCTATTGTGCCAGACAAATTAACCTGTGTTTTTTCCTGGTTATTGTTGAGCTCTAAAGCACCCTTTGTAACTACCTGACCAGTTATATTTTCCAGTTCGTAGCTCCAGTTACCGTAGTTGGCTGGTGCACCGCTTACTATTATTGTGTGGTTAGTTACCGGGTTAGGATATACGTTTAAGGTGCGTGTATATTGGGTTTCAGGGATATAAGATGATGGGAGACGTGCAGCCTGTGTTTGCGCGGTAGCAGGAGTAGTGTTAGTAGGATCGTAAGTAATATGCACCAGCGGAGTCAACTCGCCAGTCCTATAATAGTATTGTTCTTTTGTTACTGTAACCTGTCCCTGAGTTGCAGTATTATTGGTAAGACCTGCAACTATATTGGCGGGTGCAACACTACCATTTAAAAAGAAACTGTCTGTTGTGCTAGTAATGGTCTCTATCTGCAACACATCAACATAGGCCGAACCATTACCATTTATATCCTTAACCCTAGCTTTGCCATAACCTATTACCGTGTCTTTTTCAACAATATAAGCACGTACTACACCAGCTGCATGATTAAGGCCGAATGGAGTTGCCGTCACAACGAAGCTAAAGTCATAATGATAGGTTGAAGACCATGTAGATTGATTTGTTGCAGGAAAGGCAATTTTGGTTTTATTAGCAGAAAATGGGATATCCTGACTATTAATAACCAGGCTGTCAGTCGGTATAAAAGTTACAGCAGCCAAAGAATAACCAACCTTATCGATATGCTCACCAGATTGTACGTAACCTAATGCAGAAAGAGAGGATTCTAATTTTGCAGTATAAGGAAACACTGAAAAGGTTAAGTGCATACTATCGGCCCATTGACTGCCGGCGGTTGCCGCTACACGATATAGTACCGATGGACTAGTATTAGATGTGGCTCCAGTAAAATCCAAATTAGCACCTGCATCTGCTGTAAGAGCAGGGTAGGTTGGAATGGTTGCAGTGTTCAGAAGTGTATCCGCACCACTTGTACTTGCTGTTGCAAAACTGGTCTGATTGAGCGTGATTGCCTGTGCAAACGCGCCTGTTGTGGCTAACACACAAAAAGAAAGTGGAAGTACTAGTTTTTTCATATTGGTTTGTTTTAGTTTAATGTGATGGTTTAAAAAATAAATGACACAAATTTCAAGCCAAAGAATGGTTAAAAATTAAACGTTATACCCGTATTAAAGGTATAGCGTTTAATTAAAAAAATCGTGCCTATTTGGTGTATTACCTGATTTAATAAATAATAGCACATTATTTGTGCAAGCCTTTAAATTACTTTATGGTCAAAGTTCTTACTGTTTGCTGCGAAGTATTGTTATACAGATGCAGAAAGTAGGTGCCAGGAGCTGTGGTGGCTGACAAACTAATATTGGTTTTAGCATTGTTTGCATTGAGTTGCAACGTGCCTTTTGTAACTACCTGGCCAGCTACATTCTCTAACTCATAGTTCCAGTTGCCGTAGTTTGCAGGTGCACCGCTTACTATTATGGTGTGGCTGGTAACAGGGTTGGGGAATACATTGAGTGTTTTTGTGTACTCGGTTTCGGGAATGAAAGATGATAATAGACGAACAGCCTGTGTTTCAGCACTTTTGGGCGTAGTGTTTGTACTATCGAAGGTGATGTGGGCCAAAGGCGTGAACTCGCCAGCCCTATAGTAATACTGCTCGTTGCTGGTATAAGTGTAGCCCTGAACAAGTGGCGCAGGCAAGAAGGATGCCGGAGCTAATGCTCCATTGAGGTAAAAACTATCTACAGTTTTGGTAATAGACTGCACCTGGAGCACATCCATATAACCAGAACCGTTACCGTCAATGTCTTTAACCTTCACCTTTCCATAACCCAGAACAGTATCTTTCTCAGTTATATAGGTGCGCACGAAGCCCGGTGTATTGATGTATATGCCTCCATAATTGAATAAAAAATCGAGATCGAACATAAAAGAAGAAGACCATGCAGAATTTACAGAGGCAGGAAAGGCAATCTCTGTCCTGTTAGAAGAAAAGACCACATCCTGGGTGGTAACTATAATACTATCGGTAACTAATGCGTTACTATTTAAACCATGCAGTGGAATACCAGCACGGCTGACGTGAAAACCTGTTTCGAAGTAGCCCGCGGAAGTAACGGAAGACTGAAGGTTGGCGGTGTAGCTGTAGCTAGCCAGACTTGGGAAGCTTTGAATAACGCTATCGGCGAAGTTGCTGCTGCCCGTGCCAGCTACCCGATACAAAATAGACACGTTGGTTTTTGATGTTGCGCCACTGAAGTCGTACATAAAGTTAGTTGCGCCTGCAACAGATGGCGGGAAGACCGGCCTGGTAACCGTATCTGTTGACAATAGGGTATCTGCACCACGGAGGCTGGCCGTTGCGAAGCTGGCCTGAGTGAGGGTTACCTGTGCAGAGGCGGCTGCGGAAGCCAGCAGGGCAATAGAAAATAGGATCTTGTTCATATTTGACATTGTTTAAAAAGATTTAGAGCACCATTAACGTAACTATAACACCAAATATTATAAATAAAACGTGTAGTATCAAATAAAAATGCGGCATCGTTTGCAAAACGATGCCGCATTAACTATAAGGGTACTACTTGCTGAGGTGCATGCTGCGCTCTTTGTACAATTGGCGGAACCATGGGTCGCGGAGGTTTTTAATGAAGCGGATGGCTTCACCTGTGCTCTTCATTTCGGGACCCAACTCCTTGTTTACATTCGGGAATTTATTGAAGCTGAATATGGGCTCTTTTACCGCATATCCTTCCAGTTTCTTTTCTATTTTCAGGTCTTTCAGCTTCAGCTCTCCTAACATTACTTTGGTAGCAATGTTGAGGTATGGTACGCCGTATGCCTTGGCTATGAACGGTGTAGTACGGCTGGCACGCGGGTTGGCTTCTATGACAAACACCTTACCATCTTTTATGGCAAACTGAATGTTGATGAGGCCGCGAATGTTTAGGTTCAAAGCTATTTTCTTAGCGATGTCTTTCATCTCGGTCACTTCCAGTTCACCCAGGTTAAAGGCTGGCAGTACTGCGTGGCTATCGCCACTATGTATGCCTGCAGGCTCTATGTGCTCCATGATGCCCATGATGTGCACATCTTCACCATCGCATATAGCATCTACCTCTGCTTCCTGGCAACGATCTAGGAAGTGATCTATCAGTATTTTATTGCCTGGCAAGTGCTTCAGTAAGCTGAGTACGCTGCTTTCCAGCTCTTCATCGTTAATGACGATACGCATGCGCTGGCCGCCGAGTACGTATGACGGGCGAACCAGTACCGGGTAACCCACCTGAGCTGCCACTTCTATAGCATCATCTGTATTGTAAGCGGTACCATAATTAGGATACAGGATACCCAGGTCTTTCAGCATATCGCTGAAGCGGCCGCGGTCTTCTGCAATATCCATGTTGTCGAAGGAAGTACCTATTATCTTTATTCCTTTCTCATGCAGGCGACGAGCCAGTTTGAGCGCTGTTTGGCCACCGAGCTGTACAATTACGCCTTCAGGCTGTTCGTGCTCGATGATCTCCCAAAGGTGTTCCCAATATACGGGTTCGAAGTAGAGTTTATCGGCTATATCAAAATCGGTGGATACGGTTTCGGGGTTGCAATTGACCATGATGGCTTCGTAGCCGGCTTCTTTAATAGCCAGCAAGCCATGGGTGCAGCAGTAATCGAACTCGATACCCTGACCGATACGGTTAGGACCAGAACCCAGTACTATTATTTTCTTCTTCTTAGACAGGTTGCTTTCGTTGAACACCAGGTTGCCCTTAGTTTGCTTATCGTAAGAACCCTGTTCGAAAGTGCTGTAGAAATATGGTGTTTTTGCTTCGAACTCGGCACTGCAGGTATCCACCATTTTGAATACGCGGGTGATGCCCAGTTTCTTGCGATGCTCATATACTTCATCGGCAGTACAATCCATTATCAATTCGGCCAACTGATCATCGCTGAAGCCCATTTGCTTGGCCTGGGAGAGCAGGTCATCAGGCAGTTTCTCGAGGTGCTTGATCTTCTTGATCTCGTTTTCCACATTGATGATATCCTGTATCTGGTAGAGGAACCAACGATCAATTTGAGTTATCTCGCGAATGGTCTTTATAGAAACCCCGGCAGCCATGGCTTCCTTTATGCGGAAGATACGATCCCAAGTTGGGCGGCGTAAAGCGTCGACCATTTCCTCGGGTTTCAACTTACCACGGCTGATGTCACTAAGACCTGTAGCGTTGTTCTCCAAGCTCTGACAGGCTTTCTGCAAAGCCTCGGGGAATGTGCGGCCAATGGCCATTACTTCACCTACAGACTTCATTTGCAGGCCAAGTGTATCATCAGCACCCTTGAACTTGTCAAAGTTCCAGCGTGGCATTTTTACTATTACATAGTCGAGCGCGGGCTCAAAGTAAGCGCTGGTAGTCTGGGTGATCTGGTTCTTCAGTTCATCGAGCGCATAACCTACCGCCAGCTTTGCAGCTATTTTGGCTATTGGGTAACCAGTAGCCTTAGATGCGAGGGCCGATGAGCGGCTCACGCGGGGGTTTATTTCAATTGCTATTATTTCTTCAGTTTCGGGGTTGAGGGCAAACTGCACGTTGCAACCGCCGGCAAAATTGCCCAAGTCGCGCATCATCATGAGTGCGGTGTTGCGCATGAGCTGGAAGCCGGTATCGCTAAGCGTCATAGCAGGAGCTACGGTGATGCTATCGCCTGTGTGGATACCCATAGGGTCGAGGTTCTCTACCGTACATATGATAACTACGTTGTCATTCACGTCGCGCAGCAGTTCCAGTTCGAACTCCTTCCAGCCGAGCATGGCTTTTTCAACCAGCACCTCGTGCATAGGAGATGCCGAGAGTCCGCGTTCCAGTGCGCCTTCCAGTTCTTCCTGCTTCATTACTATACCACCGCCGGAGCCGCCAAGTGTGAAAGAAGGGCGTATAACGATAGGTAAGCCTATCTTCTGTGCGAACTCTTTACCCTCGAGCTGGCTGTTTGCCGTCATGGCCTGTGCAACGGGTACACCCAGTTGTATCATCCATTTGCGGAACAGTTCGCGGTCTTCGGCCTTGTCTATGGCCTTTATATCTACACCTATGAGGCGCACTTTATATTTTTCCCAGATGCCCAGCTCGTCTGCTTCTTTAGCCAGGTTGAGCGCTGTTTGGCCGCCCATGGTAGGCAGTACGGCATCAATATCATTCTCTTCCAGTATCTGCTCAATACTTTCCACATTCAGCGGCCACAAGTACACCTTATCGGCCACTATGGGGTCGGTCATGATGGTTGCGGGGTTGCTGTTGATGAGTATCACCTTGATACCCTCTTCGCGCAAGCTGCGTGCAGCCTGGGATCCGGAGTAATCAAATTCGCAGGCCTGACCGATGATGATGGGGCCTGAGCCGATGATGAGCACACTTTTAATGGAATGATCTAATGGCATTTTCTATAAATTCAAAAGAGGTTTTAAATACAAAAAATTTGTAGCAGGCGGGATGAGCACACAAAAAACGGGCTCAACGCCCGAGGCGCAAAATTAATGGAAAATATGGAAGAAATGAGGCAAACCAGAAATATTAGATAGAGGTAACAAAAAAATGTGACAGAATGGGATGAAATGTACTGAAATATCTGTTGATGGACATTTTGGGTTTTGCCGGGATTGCTTTGCTGGTAAGGGTTTGAGGAGGAATGTCTGTTTAAGAGTGAAAAAATATGAACGTTTGCGAGACAACCACCCCCCAACCCCCTCCTTAAAAAAAGGGAGCTGTTTTGTACTGAAATGTCTGTTTGGGTTGTCTGAACTATGATTCTTTTGATTAGGGTGATTTTTGAGACTGTGTCGTCCTGAAATAAGTTTGCATTGCATTATGTACTCAATACCCCCGATGATCAGTTGATATGGGACGTAGGCCACCAGGCTTATGGCCATAAAATACTTACTGGTCGTCGCGATAATTTTTATACCAACCGCAAATATGGCGGCCTTAGTGGCTTCCCCAAACGTGGCGAAAGCATTTACGATGCTTTTGGTGTCGGCCACTCCAGTACCTCCATATCCGCAGCGTTGGGTATGGCCATAGCCTCTAAATATAAGGGCGAGACAACCCGCCAGCATGTAGCTGTTATTGGCGATGGCGCTATGACCGCAGGCCTTCCTTTCGAGGCGCTTAATCATGCGGGTGTCAGCAATGCCAACATCCTGGTGATTCTGAACGACAATAACATGTCTATCGATCCCAACGTTGGCGCGCTGAAAGAATACCTCACAGATATTACCACCTCACAGACCTACAACCGTTTTCGCGACGATGTATGGAAGTTGCTGGGTAAACTGCCTACCAACGATATGCAACGTCTGGCATCTAAGGTAGAAGCTGGGTTGAAGGGCGTAGTCAGCAAAAGCAGTAACTTATTCGAGGCGCTCGGCCTACGATACTTCGGCCCTATAGATGGTCATAATGTAAACAAGCTCGTCGATACCCTGCGCGATCTGAAGGACATACCCGGTCCTAAACTGCTGCATATAAAAACAGTAAAGGGCAAAGGTTACAAGCTGGCCGAAAAAGACCAGACGCTGTGGCACGCACCCGGCACTTTCGATAAGATCACCGGTAAGATCAACAAGAAAATAATAACTGTTCCCGAGCCGCCTAAGTATCAGGATGTGTTCGGTCATACTATAGTAGAGCTGGCACAGCAAAATTCGCTCATAATGGGTATCACACCCGCTATGCCTAGTGGTTGCTCACTCAAGTTCATGATGGAGCTCATGCCCGATCGTGCTTTTGATGTAGGTATAGCCGAGCAGCATGCGGTTACCCTCAGCGCAGGCCTGGCTACCCAGGGCATGAAGGTGTTCTGCAATATTTACAGCAGTTTCATGCAGCGCGCTTACGATATGGTGATACACGATGTAGCCATTCAAAAACTCCCTGTCATTTTCTGTCTCGATAGGGCAGGTCTTGTTGGCGATGATGGTCCAACACACCATGGCGCATACGATATCTCATTCATGCGCTGCATACCCAACATGGTAGTAAGCGCCCCTATGAACGAGGCTGAGCTGCGCAACCTCATGTACACCGCACAGCTTCCTGAGACCGATATTCCTTTTGTCATCAGGTATCCGCGAGGGCAGGGTGTAATGCCCGAGTGGCGCACACCGTTCGAGAAAATAACCATAGGCACCGGCCGCAAGATCCGCGACGGACATGATATAGCTATACTTACTATAGGCCATCCCGGCAACTTTGCCGTAAGCGCTGCTAAGATACTGGCCACAGAAGATCTGCAGCCTGCCATCTACGATATGCGCTTTGTGAAGCCGCTCGATGAAGCAATGCTGCACGAGATAGCTGCCAGGTACAACAAGATAGTAACGGTGGAAGACGGCACCATAGTAGGCGGTTTCGGCAGTGCAGTACTCGAGTGGATGAACGCCCACAACTACACCCCCGAAATAAAAATGCTCGGCATCCCCGACCGCATAGTAGAGCACGGCAAACCCGATGAGTTGCACCGCGAATGCGGCTACGATGCTGAAGGCATTGCTGCTGCCGTTAGGGAAATCGCAGGAGTTGGGGTGGTCGGATAACAATCTTATGCGACACTTTCTAAGTGAAATTTTTTGCATCATTAGTCCTCCTCGCTCGGCTTAATCTCTGATTAAGTCGTACGTGGTTCGCAGTCTCCAGACTGCCGTCTTTGCTATACACTCTTCCTTCAACCACCTACCTCGTGAAACACAGTAACACGTGGAACTGTGTACATCTTCTTTTGGAAAACCACCTTCCCCAACCGTATCTTACATGGTGGAAAAGAGGTTCATGGAATAAGACAAACCAAAATCAGGACGAGTCAATGAGACAGCCTGTCCGGTACCGGACAGCTTCGGACACCACCAGACAGTAAAGGTAAAATACATATAAGCCACCACAA
>Ga0206997_10139_pt2 | contig 20729 bp, 11 predicted proteins | sample Alteio_BWMinCont_3_FD_153478 | JGI IMG/M metagenome (GOLD analysis project Ga0206997, IMG submission 153478) | Enriched cells from forest soil in Barre Woods Harvard Forest LTER site, Petersham, Massachusetts, United States -... | ecosystem: Environmental > Terrestrial > Soil > Temperate forest >...
CATTTGCAACGTATGGTGGATCGCGAAGGGCGCGTGGCTCTACCGGAAGCAGGCAGTCTTCAGGTCAGTGGGATGCCACTGGAAAAAGTACAACAGGTCATCGAAACAGAATTACGAAGACAATATCAAGGTGAACGAGCAGATGTCTCCATCTCTCGCATTCGGTCTGTTCGTGTATATGTAGTAGGCGATGTCGCGCATCCGGGTCCGTATGATGTAAGCGCCTTGTCTACGCCATTGAATGCCGTATTCATTGCGGGTGGACCGACATCACGAGGTTCGATCCGGACCATAAAGCATTATCGAGGTAATAAATTAGTGCAGGATGTGGATGTGTATGGTTTGGTGCTGAATGGCATCCGTACGGACCTGCAGAATCTGGCTCCTGGAGACACCATTTTGGTCCCACCGATCGGGGCTGAGGTAACGTTGGAAGGGATGGTGCGTCGGCCAGCGATCTATGAATTGCATGGAGAAAAAAACCTGAGTGAAGCGCTATCGTTGGCTGGTGGAGTGCTCTCCACTGGGACGCTACGCCATATCGAAGTGGAACGGCTGGTAGCACATGAAAAACGTGTAGAACTCAGTCTTGATCTTCCAGAAGACACAAGCAATGGCTCCAAGTCCATCAACGATGCATTGGAAAGTTTCAATGTCCAAGATGGAGACCGAATTCGAATCTCCGCCATACTACCCTATACTGAAAGATCCATTTATTTAGATGGCCATGTCTATCGTCCCGGGAAATATTCTTTCCATGATGGGATGCATATCAACGACCTTGTGAAAAGTTTTGCCGATCTACAACCTGAACCCTATCAGGCACACGCCGAATTGATCCGTTTGGCGCCGCCAGACTACAAGCCAGTGGTTTTAGCCTTCAATTTAGGAGACGCACTTCAGGGTAAGACCGACGCCAATTTGGCACTACAACCATTCGATACAATCCGCATCTTTGGACGGTTCGATTTTGAGGATGAACCTTCCATATTTGTGAGCGGCGAGGTCCGCTCACCGGGTGAACACCAGACCAGTGGTGAGATCCATGTACGCGATGCCATATTCCTGGCAGGTGGATTGACCCCTGATGCGCAAGAATCCGACGCGCAGATCTTCCGGCGTGACGGAGGAAAGACCAAAGTCTTCAGCGTGGACCTGCAAAATGCGTTAAAGGGTGATGCAACAAACAATATTCTTTTACATCCCAAAGATCGATTGGTGGTTCATCGCAACCTTGCGCGCATCGATCCTCCATCAGTGTTCATACAGGGTGAAGTAGCCAAGCCGGGAAAATATCCACTGGGAGAAGGGATGACTGCATCGCAGCTGGTGCGCGCCGCTGGCGGATTTAAACGTAGCGCTTTCACTGAACAAGCAGACCTTACACGTTTCCAACATGTCAACAATGACCAAGTACAAGCAACCAATAATGAGATCAACATTGCCCGCGCACTGACGGATGCCAACGTAGATGTTCCATTGCAAGACGGTGATACTTTGACCATCCGTCAATTAACTGGATGGAAAGATCTAGGAGCAGCGATCACGGTCAGAGGGGAAGTCAACCATCCGAGTACATATGGAATACAAGAAGGTGAGCGACTTAGCTCCATACTTATACGCGCAGGAGGGCTCCGCACTGGGGCTTATCCGCAAGGAGCAGTTTTGGAGCGTGCACAACTCCGCGAATTGGAGGAGCAACAACGCGAAGACCTAATCCACCGATTGGATCTGGAGCAACAGAATTTCAAGATCCAACCCAATGGCAAATCATCTGAAGAACTTGCGCTCCGGCAAAGTTTCTTTCAGCAACAGCAGTTGATATTGGACAAGCTCAAGAGTGCGCCGGCAGTCGGCAGGCTGGTCATCAAGATCAATCCTGATATCGATAAATGGAAAGGGACACCTGATGACATTGAGGTGCGCGCTGGAGACGTGATCACCGTTCCCAAACGGCCTGAATTCGTGGTTGTGTCAGGTCAGGTCTATAACCCAACGGCAATAACATATCGTCCGGGTAAAAGTGCCCGCTGGTATTTGGAACAGGCTGGGGGGGCAACGCAACTCGGGAACAAGAAAGCGGTCTTTGTGGTACGCGCCAATGGGTCAGTGGTCGGGGGGAGTTTGGGCGGCCCCGGATGGTGGGGGAGTGATGCGTTGGGAGCCACTTTGTATCCCGGCGACACAATAGTAGTGCCAGAACGCCTGCTCATGGGCGGATCTAAGCTCACCGAACTTGTACAGAGCGCCGAGATCATTGCATCCGTGGCACTTTCTGTCAGTGTAGCTCTGAAGTAAAGTGAATACACCGTGTCGATGAATAACAACCAAACTGCGAAATGGTTTTTCCTGCCGGGACTTGCTCTCTTATGCAGCCATTTATTATGCGCACAGTCAGTCAAGGCAGATGTTATGGAACAAGCGACAGAACTTGATTGCAACATTGACACAGCAAAGCTGTGTTCAGATCCACCGGACCCAATTCCACCAGCATCCATACGTGGGAACATCCCCAGATATAGATCATTTCCTCGCTCTCCGGCTTTGCCTGAGCGCAAACTGATTAGAAACCTTTTACTCGACCAACGCACATTTTGGTTAAGTCCATTCCGACTGCAAGAAAAAGATGCCGCTTGGTTGATACCATCCGCTGGGGTGGTATTAGGGATCTTCGGCCGCGATACTGAAATGTCGCGAAACCTAACATTGGGACCGCAAGGCGCATCGCGAGCCAATACATTCTCTACCGCCGGTGTAGCGATGATTGCAAGCGCAGCCGGTGGTTTCTACCTGATCGGCCGTAAGTTAGATGATGAACGTATGCGTGAGACTGGATGGTTGAGCGGAGAGGCCATGGTTGATGCGCTTGCTGCCGGTTATGCATTCAAATATGTATTCGGAAGAGAGCGTCCATTCACAGGCAGTGGTCGCGGAGGTTTCTTTTCCGGTGGTGATTCTTTCCCTTCATTACACTCGTTGCTGGCTTGGTCAGGCGCTTCAGTGATCGCACATGAATACCCAGACACATTCACTAAGACAATTGCCTATGGACTTGCAACTGCAATAGCAGCAGCTCGAGTAGCAGCTGGTCAACACTATGTAAGTGATGTCGTCTTGGGGGGAGCAATTGGATGGGGCGTCGGAAGACAGGTGTACCGATCGCATCACAAAGCAGAGTTGGGTGGAGATGACATCGGGGTCTTCACCTATGATGAAAAACCACCTACCCGTGAGTCCATAGGCTCTGTGGGAATACCTCTCGACCATTGGGCCTATGATGCAGTTGACCGTTTAGTGGCCCTCGGATATGTCAGTAGTGCCATTCAAAGTGCACGTCCGTGGCCACGTATGGAATTCGAGCGCATCGTGGAAGAAGCGGATGATAAGGTGCGTGATAATGTAACTGGAACTGATCCTTCTGTTGTGAAATTACTCAATGCATTGAAATTAGAGTTCAGTGAAGAAGCTGCGCTTATGGCTGGTGACAAGGTAGCTCCTATACAGTTGGAATCAATCTATACACGTGTCATGGGGATCGCCGGAACGCCATTACGTGATGGATATCATTTCTCACAGACTGTTGCCTATGATTATGGACGACCATATGGAGAAGGGGTGAATTTCATCACAGGGTTCTCTACTCGGGCAACTTATAACCAATTCAGTTTCTATTTCAGGGGAGAGTACCAGCATGCCCCTGTAGGTCCAATACCGGGCGCCGCTGCGCAACAGGCAATAGGTGTTGCAGATGCGTTGGCTTCAGGAAGTAATCCAGTGTTGTTCCAACCTCCGGCTGTACCATTCCCCGCCGTGAACCAGTTCCAAGTTTTGGACGCGATGGTGTCGATCAATCTTTGGAAGTACCAGATCTCCGCTGGACAGCAAAGCCTATGGTATGGCCCTGGGAAGAGTGGCGGGTTCTTGATGAGCAATAACGCTGAACCGATGCTCATGGTCAGGTTAAGTAACCCAAATCCACAAAGGTTGCCGGGAATTTTGGAAATATTTGGTCCTGTAAGTACAGAGATCTTTCTCGGGCGGCTTACTGGATATACGCTAGAGACCCCGAATATAGTCAATGGCGATCCGGTGCCGCAGAACCAGCTCAAACAGCCCTTCGTATCCAGTGAGCGATTCACCATGAAGCCCACACCCAACCTTGAATTGGGGTTCGGGAATTCCTCTGTTTTCGCTGGCACAGATTTTCCATTGAATTTGAGAAGTATTTTTCGTAGCTGTTGTATTCAAGGTAATGCTGCTGGAGCAACCGATCCCGGTGATCGGCGGACCACATTCACTTTTAGTTATCGCATTCCGTATTTGCGGAATTGGCTGACACTCTATACAGATTCATTCAATGAAGATAATTCGACTCCGATCTTATTTCCACGCCTATCCGCCATGAATCCCGGGTTATATCTTTCCCACGTACCTCGCTTTTCCAAGCTTGATCTGCGCGTAGAAGGTTTTTACACCAATGTGCCGGGGCTGCTTTTCCCATACCACTTTTATTTCAATGAACATTATCGCAGTGGATACACCAACGATGGCAACATCATGGGCAACATAATTGGCAGGGAAGGGACCGGATATCAAATATGGAGCACTTGGCATTTCTCCGCCAAGGATTATATAGAAACCAGTTTCCGTCACTCCAAAACCGACCCACAATTTCTGGAAGGAGGAACTCAAAGTGACGCGAAGGTCACATTTGATTTTCCAGCTTACTCAGGGCTTGAAGCAAAATTTGTCATTCAGTACGAACGGTGGCTCTTTCCATTACTTGCCACTCTACCGCAACACGATGTGATGTCTTCCATTGAATTGGTTTATAGGCCAGAACACCATGATCGAAATACAACCGCGCGGAAGTAAGAGGAATAGGAATGGGGATTGAATTTCTATGTGTGGTATTGCAGGTACGTTGACATTCCGGAGCAGCAATTTTGTGATCAATGATGAGCATCTCGTGCGTATGCGTGATGCCATGGCACATCGCGGTCCAGATGGAAAAGGGAATTGGATCTCCGCTGACCGGACAGTCGGACTTGCACACCGGAGACTTTCCATCATTGATCTCTCTGACGACGCATCGCAACCTATGAGCAATGCGGATGGCAGTTTCCAGATCGTTTTCAATGGCGAGATCTACAACCATGCAGAAATCCGGAGGGAATTGGATTCCATGGGCGGACATCGGTGGCACACGGATCACTCAGACACAGAAGTGATCATCCATGCCTATGAACAATGGGGATTGGATTGCTTGAATCGGTTCCACGGGATGTTCGCATTCGCGTTATGGGATTCTAAAGTGAAGAAATTATGGTTGGTACGCGATCGTTTGGGGATCAAGCCACTTTACTACTCTGTGCATCATGGACGGATCTCTTTTGCGTCTGAGATCAAAGCGTTACTGACAGACCCAGAACAGCCACATGCCATGGATGATATCGCACTTCATCATTACCTATCTTTCATGACCACACCGGCGCCGATGACCATGTTCGCAGGTATCTTTAAACTTGAAGCCGGTTGTTGGTTGCGAGTGAATGAGGATGGGGATATTGAGAAACGGCGGTGGTGGGACATGCTCGACCACACTTTTCCTCTTATCGATGCAAGCGAGGAAGATATTGTTGAGCAATTGCGTGGAACATTACGGAATGCGGTGCGCATGAGAAAAGTGTCTGATGTGCCAATGGGGGTATTTCTGTCCGGTGGCATTGATTCTTCGACAAATGCCGCATTGTTCTCAGAAGGAGAATCTCAGCCGGTTAAAACGTTTTCCGTTGGCTATGACCGTGATTATGGTTCCTATGTTAGTGAGCTTACGTTTGCAAGACAAGTGGCCCAGAAATTCCATACTGACCATCACGAAGTGATCCTTACGCAGCAACATTTGCTGGATTTCTTGCCGCAAATGATCCATTCGCAAGATGAACCGATCGCAGACCCTGTTTGTGTGCCTTTGTATTATGTTTCAAAACTTGCACGCGACAACGGTGTCTCCGTTTGCCATGTTGGTGAAGGAGCGGATGAATTATTTTGCGGATATCCGAGATGGAATACGATGATCCGCTTGGCGAAAGCGAATGCCTTGCCGGTGCCGAAGCTGATCAAACAATTAGCACTGCGTACTATTGGCCTGATCTCATCCCCCAATGACATGCCTTATGAATGGTTGCGTCGCGGTACCGAAGGGATACCTCCCTTCTGGAGCTCCGTAGATAGCTTTACTGATGCGCATAAATCTTCAATTTATTCACAACACATGAAATCAATGATGGACGGAAGGAGCTCATGGGAAGCATTGAAACCAATATGGGAACGGTTTCAGGAAAAAGCATGGGAGCCTACCCCGTTGAACTGGATGACTTACTCTGACTTAAATCTACGTTTGCCAGAATTATTATTGATGCGGGTGGATAAAATGAGCATGGCTGTTGGATTGGAAGGCCGTGTGCCGTTCTTAGACCACCAAATGGTTGAATTGGCCATGAGTATCCCTACAGCAATCAAGACACACCATAACGATCTGAAGTACATTCTAAAAAAAGCGGTTAGAGGCTTGATCCCTGATTCGATCATTGACCGGCCAAAGCGGGGATTCGGTGTTCCATTGTTGGAGTGGTTCCAATCAGGCCTGTCAAATATGGCGGAAATTGCCATTCAAGAGTTTGCTGAACAGTCTGGAGCATTAAGCCCTACTTTGTTCACAAGCGGTGCAAATCCCATGAAAGCCAACCAAAAATGGATTCTGTTGAATGTGGCTTTGTGGTGGAAACATTTCGTACAGGGAGTGTCCATAACAGAGATTGCATCAACGATCAAAATCCAGAATGGATAATCGAATAATTATATTTTATGTATGCAATACTTGGCTGGACGAATTGAACCAGAGGAAATTTGAACAGGAAAGGGAGCTATGTACGATATGGAAGAACAAAAACCTGCACAAACAACCCGTCAGGAACAGCCAGGTTCACCAAGTTTCCTGCAGGCGATGTACAGCGTTTGGGTACAGAGAAAAACTGTATTTCACGCGATCTATATCGGAATGCTGGTCTCAACCATTTATGTATTTTGGGTCAATCCCGAGTATGCTTCCACGACACGGCTGATGCCGCCAAACACTGGCAGTGTCAATCCACTTGCCATGATCAGCGGAACTACAGATGATCGGCTCGCGTCGCTTGCAGCAGACGCTCTAGGAATCAAATCAAGCGGAGCACTTTACACAGGCATTCTGTCCAGTCGCACACTTTTGGATCGCCTCGTCGATGAATTCGATCTGAAAAAAGAGTACAAAATATATTTACAAGGGGATGCGCGCACTGAACTTTCACAACGGACATCCATCAATGAGGATCGTAAGAATGGAATTCTCGCAATAACAGTAACTGACAGTGACCCTCATCGTGCTCGCGACCTTGCTGACGCCTATGTCGATGAACTAAACCGACTTTATACAAACTTGAATTCTTCTGCAGCCCGCAGAGAACGCGAATTTCTAGAAGGAAGGTTGAAACAAGTCAAGAATGACTTGGATGGTTCCAGTGAAGCATTAAGTCGTTTTTCCAGCAAATCATCCACGTTTGAACCCATAACGCAGACCAAAGCCATGTTGGATGCAGCGGCCAAACTCCAAGGGGAACTGATCGCTGCGGACGCACAATTGAGTTCTCTGGAACAGATATACACGCAACAGAATGTCCGTGTGCGCGCTGCTAGCGCTCATGTGGATGAATTACGCCGTCAATTGCGGATGATGGCGGGCACGGCTGCTCCGGGCAGCGATGACATCAGCATGCCATCATTGCGAGACATGCCAGAAGCCGGAGTGAAGTATTACGATCTTTACCGTACGGTCAAGATCCAAGAAGCAGTATTTGAAACTTTGACCAAACAATACGAATTGGCAAAAGTACAGGAAGCGCGTGAAGTGCCGACTGTGAAAGTGTTGGACACGGCGGATTACCCTGAAACCAAGGTGTACCCGCGGCGTATCGCTTTGATTTTCCTCGGATCCACATTCGGGTTGATCATGGGTGTTCTGTTTGTAATGATCTGTGATTGGTGGAAGTCGCTCGAAGTGTCCCATCCGATTCGCCAGTTCATTCTTGGAGTCAGTGAAGGAGTGACACATGATTTTGCGAACATCCGCTTGAGATTGAATGTTAATCGAGGCCCCCAAAACCGATCACATACCTGAGTATTAAGAGATTCTTGTGTTTATTTGTTGTGCAAAAAGATTCAGGACATTGGTTTTGTAATATTCCTACAGGATTGGAGATCCGGTATTTCATAAAATAGCTATAAATGACCCGATGGATATTCACACTCAATCCGAAATGGCAGGCTCTTTGTCTTCTCGAAGAAGGGAATTCTATGTGGGAATCGCCACGACCGTAGTGATCCTGCTGTGGTCACTTTTTAGCGCAAATGAAATCCTGAGCGTGATTTCTGTTCTACTAGGCCTGACTGCCTTCTATTACGTTGCATACTGCTTTCTCTATGGTCATATGGATCCTGTTTTGTTGACCTGGGCGTGTATATCCCCATTTGGATATTACTACCTTGTTTATCCACAACATCATTCGATCATAACCTTCGACCGCGTAGTCTTCATTCTTTTGTTCATGACGATTGTGCTGCATGAGAATAAAACCACTTCAATCCTGCCGACCCAAGCTCGGAGAGCGGGGTTAGGATGGGCGTTATTTTGTCTGTTTGCCGGTATCGCTGCTGCACGTTCATGGAACGTCCTATACGCTTATCGCGTTTGGTCGGATGGTTTCGTATTGCCAAGTTTTCTAGGATGGTATATCCTCACGCGTTTTGAAGCAAAGCGTTACAGCTCAGCGCTTCATCCATTGTTATGTGTGATGATAACCGCTGTTGCAGCCATTGCTCTTACAGAAGCTGTTACGTTCCAGGACATTATGCCACTTGGCGATACCGGTCTCGAGGTATATGGTGTGGTCAATGCAGGGTTCGCCCGCGTCAACGGTCCTTTTGGATTCAGCCAGACAGTTGGGATGGTCGGTGCGTACATCTTCTTACTGTTGTTATATTTGAGGCATTCAATACATGGTATCTGGCCCAGTTGGAGGAAGGTGTTACATGGTATGGGCCTACTGGCGGCGGCGGTATGTGTGATACTGCCTTTTTCGCGCACGCTCCTCGTGGTCTGTATCATGGCATTCTTAATGGATGCATGGATAACAAAAAGTAGAAAAAAATATATATATTTCTTTTTAATTGTTATTGGGTGCATCACTATATTCATGTTGTTAAATATGATATTCCCTTATGCCACAGAGACTCGTACAAGTCTTGTGAACTTATGGTCCCGATTTGCACAATGGACACAGGACATGCAGTTGATTTTGCAGCACCCCTTCTTCGGCGTTGGGTTGATCAACTCTTACAACACCCTGGCGCAGTTCACGACAGTGGAATTCTTGGGTATCAATTCAGTCGATTCTCCTCATAACGATTTTTTCTCGATCCTGGTAGAGACCGGGATGTTGGGGTTCGTTCCTTTTATGTATGCCCAGTACCATCTTTGGCGTGCAGTGAAAGAATTTTGGGACCCAATAGCCGTCCCGCTCCATTTCCGCTATTTACTTTTCATGCTTATCATCCAATGGGGGCACGGAATGACTTTCGACACTATTTACTATGGCGAGATCAATGTTTGGTTTGTGTTCGTTTTTTGCGTAATCTATCGTTTGGCAACCCAACGCGAAACGAAAAACCATCAAGAGGTCTTGCATGGCTAAATTCGAGGCAGTAAAGATAGAGCCAGGAATATATGAAATGCCCAATTCCATATTCCTACTGATCATGGATGGAGATGAAATACAAGCACGCAAGGCTGTTCAGCATGTTTATCCTGACATCCGAGTTGTCCTCATCAGCAAATCTGAGTTACGGGCGAAAAGCTGGAGTGGTCAGATAAAAACTTTGCGTGCCTTACACGGTCAAGCTTTTGTCATCTTTACCAGGAAAATTGAGCAACTGGCAGAGCGGCAATTACTAGCGCTCACAGCATTTATTCACCGCTGTCAAGAGACATTGTTGATGGATTCAACTGGAAATGTTGAAAGAATCTCCAAACAGCTTGTTTGGAGATCAGCGCCGTTGTTCCTTTGGAACGTCTTCGGTTAATTATTTATATTGGCCAAAGCGCTCTTCATACTGTTGTTTTGGCATCCACAACCGGTTGAATCGAAGATGGATCGCCCTCACGAGCGTAGTATGGATTTTACTTATTTATTTCCCGATACAGCTCCAATTGTTGAATTCGGAGGAGCCACAACCCATATCAGCGGCTTTTTAGATGGGGCTCTTCAATGTGGTGTAAATTGTTCAATATTCACTACACACACATTGCCCGGTGTGACCCAACAACAAACGATTCTTCCTTTATCTGGCGATCCTTATATTCTTAGGGAAACACGGAATTTAGGCATGAGCTCTCAATCCCATGCAGAAGCTGAAAATCGTATCAATGTGGAGCGACCTAAATTCATCTATCAGCGCCATGTGCGGTATTCCTATGCGGGGGCCAAATTAGCTCAGAGCTTAGGTTTACCTCTTGTCCTTGAATTCAATGGGTTTGAAATGGTCATGGCCAAGCATTGGGATCCAGCCCGTTTCCCTCTCCTGTTGCAGCTGGCAGAAAGAAGAAGTTTGGAAGCTGCTACTTTGATCGTCGTTGTGTCCGAATTCCTAAAACAAGACCTGATGAAGAATGGTTTCCCGGAGCATCGAATTTTGGTGAATGCAAATGGTGTAGATACAGTCAAATTCAGTCCTGGCAGGAAAGGAAAAGAAATCCGCAATAAATATGGATTTAAAGATGATGATATTGTAGTGGCATTTACGGGCTCCATCACGGTCAGCCAAGGCATATGCGAGATCGAAGAAGTCATTCTGGAGTTATCTGGGCGTGAAAAGGAATTGAATATACCGCACCTGCGATTCTTGATAGTGGGTTCCGGATTACACGCACAAGACATGAGGCAAACATTGGCCGAGCAGATAAATAGTGGCGTTGTAATTTGTCCTGGCAATGTGCCACATGAAGATATAGTCGGGTATCTGGATGCTGCTGATATTCTGTTGGCACCGCACAGGTTCATGCCGGAATCAATGCCTTATTTCGGGTCACCCACAAAACAATTTGAATACATGGCTATGATGAAAGGCATTGTTGCAAGTGATTTAAAATTGGATCCGCCGATCCATGTTCATGAGAAAACTGCGTTATTGATCACTCCCGGCTCAACCGATGAACTGAAACAAGCGATTGTGCGCATGTCCGGTGACACTGGACTTCGACATCGTCTAGGCGAAAGCGCCCGCAAAGTTGTGGAAGCACAGTACACTTGGAAGCATAATGCGCAACGTGTGCTGGAGCGCATGACTGCCAACCAGGAAAGAACTACCGAACCGGATGCCGATCCTAAATCCTGACAATGAAATAAAACCACTTACAGTGGCGCCTCTCGTCCGCTCGGAGTGGATGGGTTTTATTCATTCGGATTACATGCGTAAATCCGCTGGAACTTATCTGGCCCGTGTCGCGAGCAGTATCGCCGGTCTATTGAGCACAGTCATGGTAGCCCGGTATCTGGGTCCACAGGGCCGTGGTGATTTTTCTACCGCCTTAGCGATCAGTTCCATCGGTATGCAATTGGCGCAAATGGGCTGGGTAGTCTCAAATACCTGGTTATCTGCACGTGACCATTCGCAGTTGCGTCCATTGTTGGCAAATAGCTGGGTCATGAGTCTTTCCGTAGGCGGTATTTTTTCCGCACTGGTTCTTTTCGTTTCTCATATGTTCCCTGTATGGGTTCCAATCCAAGGCGCGCTGTTATGGGTGACGCTAGCATGGGTGCCGATCGGCACCTTATATATGTTGGCGCAGTCCCTTTTGCTTGGCGTGCAAAAGATCGCTGTTTACAACTGGATCGAACTTGGGAACAAATTCTTGGCGCTGGTTCTCATGGCCGTGGCATTGATAGAGTTAAGGATGGGAACAGCAAGCGCGTTCTTCGCTGCTCTGGTTGCTTTGATAGTCGGAACGATGGCCATGCACGCGGTTATCTTGCAGAAAGTGGATGGCTGGCCATTGCCATCCTGGCCACTTTTCCGCACGAATTTAGCGCACGGGATGAAGAGTTATGCTTTGTTGTTCTTCAACCTGCTCATTATGCGCGCTGATCTTCTATTGGTTCGCTCGATGATGGGCGCTAAGGACGCTGGATGGTATGGCGTGGCCACCGGGATTGCCGAATACGCCGTGCTATTGCCGACGGTGATGGCCACAATTCTATTGCCAAAATTGACGGCAATGCAATCTATCTCCGAACGCATACAGTGGACAAAACGGGCTTGTTGGTTTTGTGCACTGGTGACCGCACCCACTTTCCTGGTCGGTGGCATACTTACCCCATGGCTGCTGCCGCTAATATTCGGACGTGAATTTCTTCCTTCCGTGATACCGTTCCTCATTCTACTGCCCGGCATGTTCTTTTTTGGCATGGAAATCAACGCCGCACAATTCCTGCAAAGTATCGGGCTTCCGGGAGAAATGATCGGTGTCTGGGCAGGATGCACCGCCATCAATATTGCAGCCAATTATTGGATCATTCCCATCTATGGAATTCAGGGGTCGGCTGCTGTTTGTAGCGTGACTTATGCATTATGGTTCTTGGCGGTTGTCCTGTTGGTCAATAAAAAAGCACGCGATCTTGAACGATCTGGAGTGTGAGATTTGGACTTGAATCGCATCCTTTCAGCATTGCAAAAGTACTCCATTCGCTTGTTAGCGAGAGAATCGTTTTGGCGGTATCAGCGTAACAAAAAACAGCACTCGCTCAGATCAGATTTGGCGAAACAAAAAAATCAATACCAATACACGAATTTGGTGATCAATGAAGATGATCTCTGGGGTGTTGACCGTGAGGACGTTATTCTTCTTGCCAAGGGGCTTTGCACTGGAGTTTTTCCATTGTTGAGTTATGGCAACTTGAATTTAGGCGCATTACCAGATTGGCAGACAGATTTCATCTCTGGTTATAAATGGACCCTGGGGCCGTCTAGCCAACTGGAGTGTATGCCCGGACAAGGCGCAGACATCAAGGCTGTTTGGGAACTCTCGCGGCTTCAATTCCTGCCTCTTCTTGCAGCCGCTCATCGACGAACACAATCAGAGAGTTATCGTGATCGTGCCCGGCAAATACTTTCTGATTGGATCGAGAAGAACCCCGTAGGACATGGGCCGAATTGGACTGTGGCCATGGAAGCAGCCTTGCGCGCCATCAGCATTTGCCTGACGCTTGACCTGTTATGCCCATTCGCTGCTGATGAATCGCTGTGGGTCAAGCAGGTTGAAGTGTCTCTAAACGAGCACTTGCTTTTCATACACGCATATAACGAGTTCTCTCACCTCCATGTCAGCAACCATTATTTATCGAATGTAATCGGGATGTTCGTATTGCTTGAACATCTTGAGGGTCCGGGCATTGAATTTGAGCGAGAGCTTTGGTGCAAATCTGTTTTTCAACAAATGGAGCAGCAGACGCTGGAAGATGGGTTCCATTATGAAGCTTCCACCGGTTACCATTATTTTGTCACTCAACTATATGATTTGGCAGTCAAAATAATGAACAAGAAGTATATACAACCTAGTACGGCGTTCTTATCACAATTGGAGAAAATGCAACAAATAATCAAATTGCTTGGGTCCCAGGAAGGCGGTTACATCGTTATTCCACAGATCGGGGACTGTGATGATGGTCGAGTTTATTTTGCTAGCGCCGATCTACAACAGATGGCCCACGTCCCAATACCACAAAGGAACTCTTTGCGGATGATCACATCCGCGGCTGCCGGAACAAAATCTATTCGGCAGTCATCTATACAGTGTTTTCCAGATACAGGCCTTGCAGTATTACAAAGTGAAAATTGCAAAGCCGTGTTCTGCGCTATAGCCAACGGGATTCAAGGCGAAGGGAGCCATACACATAATGACAAACTTTCTATACTATTACGGATCCATGGGTACGAACTATTCTGTGATCCCGGAACTGCACAATATTCACGCGATCCAGATATGCGGAATTGTTTTCGGGGAACGTCGGCGCATAATACAGTAAGAATCGCGAATGCGGAACAGAACCAAATCGACCACAAGCCCCAGAGGATATTCCAATTAGGTAACGATGCCCATGTCACCAAAATCATCTCTACAACTGAAAAGGGAGCTGTAATTGCTTCCGCTTCACACACCGGATACAAGTACATAGGAGCTATCCATCATCGACGAATTGAATTATCAATTGGCCGATTCACCGTTCTTGACGAAATATCAGGCGTGGTACCAAGAGCTGTGGAACTATTCTTCCATCTGCCGGAAATATGGAACACTGAGATCAACGCTAAAGAAGGTAAAGCAATTTCGATTACTATCGATGGCCCTTTTAAAGTTGAAATGGATATATACGCAGATGTGGGGCTATCGGTGAAAACCGAATCCTGCGGTATATCCTACCTTTATGGAACAATCCAGAAAGGCACGCGCATCATTGTTTCCGCACAAGCATGTTTGCCGGTCTCATTGAAAACGGAGGTGCGTTGGAATGCCTGACGCACCACAATTCGGAATCCGTGGTGAAAACGTTGTGTGTTTTGCGGGTGAAGATTGGTGGTATCACCATCCACACTCGAAAAACCATATCATGCGAAGGTTTGCACGGGAAAACAAAGTGTTGTTCGTGAATTCACTCAGTATGGGGTTACCTTCAGTCTCGAACCCTGATTACTGGATGAAAATCCGACGTAAACTCGCCAGTTACGTACGATGGCTGAGGAAAGTAGAATCCGGGCTATGGGTGTTGAGTCCCATAATGATTCCGTCGTACCGAAATTCCTGGATCCGCACTATAAATCGACTTTTAGTTCATTTCCAAGTGCACATTGCGATGATGATAGCTGGTATGAGTAACCCTATTGTGTGGGTCGCGATTCCATCAGCGGCAGATGTGGCCATATCCATGCGGAAGAAGGCACTTGTCTATCAAATCTCTGATAAATACAACGCCAACGAGGACAGCTCACTCGAGGTTTCCATCATTAACGATTGGGACCGGAAGTTGAAGGAAATTTCTTCGCATGTGTTTTACTCTGGCCGTAAATTGTTTGCAGAGTCAGCCAAAGTGCACAATCGATATTTTCTTGAACAAGCCGTGGATTTCGAACACTTTTCCCAGGAAAATGTACTCTCAGCCCCGGAAGTAGCCAACATCAAACATCCAGTTTTGTTCTATATGGGTGCGATGGACCATGTCATGGATACAGCCTTGGTCGCAGATGTGGCACAACGCAAGCCACAGTGGAACTTTGTATTTGTCGGGCTGCGTTCGAATTCGGTACAGGTGAATGCTTCCAATGTCCATTTTCTTGGTCCACAGCCTTACCACAAGTTGCCGCAATTCCTTGCGCATGCTGATGTATGCATATTACCTTGGCGTGTTGAGAATATCTTCACTAGCTACGGGAGTGCCATCAAGGTTCGCGAATACCTGGCAAGCGGGAAGCCAGTGGTCATTGCTCCGCTTTATGAATATCTGGACACTCCCGGATTACGCATTTATCAAGGGGTGGAACAATTCATCGCACAAGTGGAAAATGCGTTAGCAGAGAATGAGGACCAGGTACATTCGCACGATCAAAAAGAATTCAGGCGTTTACAAGTAAAAGACCATACCTGGGATATCAGAACGCGAGAAGTTGGGAAAATGTTGTTAGCCGATTTGACACCGGAAAAATGAATGAGTTCAGAAAACGATGACCATGATATACGCGCCAATATTCAGCATCCTCTATACTCTTACATTACGGTTTCACGGTCACTAACAATGTTCGCCATCCTCGAAGACAAGAATTCCGGCGAGATCGCCACCTATGAAGTGCCGCCGCCCGAGTTGCGGGCGGGCGGGATTCTCATCCATACACTGTATTCCGTCATCAGCTCTGGCACAGAGAGGGCGTCCGTCTCTGTTTCGGCAAAATCAATGTTCGGGAAAGCGTTGGCACGTCCTGACCAGGTGCGCAAAGTGCTTGAATATGCCCGCCAACATGGCGCCAAGGCGGCCTACGATAAAGTCCGCGCAAAGCTGGATATCCTGAAAGCACTCGGATACAGCTGCAGTGGCATTGTGGCCGCGGTGGGAGACGGTGTAACGGAATTCGCGCCGGGCGATCTTGTGGCCTGCTGTGGTGGAGGTTACGCCTCACATTGCAGCATGAATTTCATTCCAAAGAATTTAGTGGTGAAGGTACCGCACGGTGTCTCCGCGGAAGAAGCTGCATTCTCGGCGATTGGCGCTGTGGCTGTGCAGGGCATGCGGCTTGGCGGGTGCGTATTCGGCGAGACCGTTGCGGTTGTAGGCGCAGGTCTGCTCGGGGTGTTGGCCATCCAAATGTTACGTGCTGCCGGATGCCGCGTGATTGCCATTGAAATGGACCCCGAACGCGCAAAGAAAGCTGAAGAGTTCGGTGCACATCTTTCACTACTGGCTTCTGATGCTGGAGCATCAGAGTCTGCCATTCGATTCTCGCGATATGGCGTGGACGCTGTGCTGATTACTGCCGAATCGAAATCGAATGCTCCCATCACGCTTGCCGCACAGATTGCACGGGACGGTGGTCGCATCATTGTGGTCGGCAATATCAATCTTGATGTTGACCGCGACCTGCTCTTCCAAAAAGAACTTTCTGTTGTCGTCTCGCGTTCTTACGGCCCCGGACGTTACGACCCCAACTATGAAGAATTAGGGCAGGATTATCCTGTGGGCCATGTCCGGTGGACGGAGCAGCGGAATCTGGAGTCCTTCCTGGATCTGCTTTCCAACCGTACACTGAATCTCAAGCCACTGCTGGAACATCGTTTCCCACCAGAAGAAGGGACGGAAGCGTATGCCTTGTTGCAGAACAGCAAAGCGTATACAGCTGTGATCGAGTATCCGGCGCCGGTAGCAGCTCCCGTGCAAACAAGTGCAACTACGACAACAAAACGTGTACCAGTCAATGGGCCGTTGAAGGTGGGATGCATCGGTGCAGGGAATTTTGCCCGAAGTATAGTCTTTCCAGCGTTGAAGAACGCAACGGATGTGCGTTTGGAAGCGGTCGCCAGCATAGGCGGTACCGCGGGTGTTTCTGCACAACGGGATTATGGATTCAGTCGGATGCTTACGCCATCCGATCTACTGTCTGATGCGAGTGTGGACTCAGCATTCATACTCACGCGGCATGACAGCCATGCAGAGTACGTTCGCAAAGCCGTGGACCATGGCAAAGCGGTGTTCGTTGAGAAGCCACTATGTATTTCGCGTGATGAACTAGGAATGTTGCAGGATGTTGTGCAGCGTAATTCAAATACTGGCCAATTGCCGTTCATCATGGTGGGATTCAATCGTCGCTTTGCTCCCGGCACAGTGAAATTGAAAGAATTGTTTGCGAAGCGGATGGAACCAATGGCGTTGGATATCCGCGTGAATGCTGGGTTTGTGCCGTCTGATTCTTGGGTCCATCGTGATGGTGGACGCATCATCGGAGAAGGCTGCCACTTTGTGGATTGGGCGCGTTTTGTGACAGGAGCGCGAATTATCAGCGTTCAAGCTCAATTCCTCGCTTCTGGCGAGCGTTATCACGGAGACGTATTGCAAGCGTTACTTCGATTTGAAGATGGGTCCATCGCCACGCTTCGATATCTTGCCAACGGTGACCGATCAGTCCCCAAAGAGCATTATGAAGTTTACTGCGCCGGAGCTGTGGCAGTGCTTGATGATTTCCGTAAGCTGACATTCGCGCAAGACGGGAATAGCAGGTCAGTGGATTGCGGTACAGGCAAAGGCCACAGGGAAGAAATCGAGTTGGTTGTTCGCGCTATGACTACAGGCGCGTCTGCACCAATTCGATGGGATGAGATCATTGAAGTGACCGACGCGACCTTCGCTATCGTGGAATCCTCACAGATCGGCCAACCTGTCCTCGTCGGAGCAGATAGCATTTCGGGATTCCGATTTGCTCCACATGGTGAATAAAATGGGATTACCGGTGGAGATGAAAAATATGCCGGAGCAGTTGAATGCAGCACTTCGTAAGTTGCATTTATGGATATGGGAGAAAAAACTTGTCGGGTATGACCCCTATGACATCTTAAATTCACCGAATCTATCTTCAGGCTTACTTCGCAACCCTCCATTCAGCTATTTCTTCATTCAATTGGGAAAGAGATTCGGTGGTATGGCCATGCGCCGCTTTATGAAAGTACCAGAAAGTATTAATCCAAAAGCCATCGCCCTATATCTTTGCTCATTGTGTGAAATGGCAAAGTTCGATCTGGATGTTCAATATCGGGAGCAGATTGAATATTGTTTGACAGAATTGAAGCGGTTGCGTTCGCCTGGGGAAGTTGAATTCTGTTGGGGCTATGATTTTGATTTCATGTCCATCCGTGGCAATGTGTTGGGAAAGTATGCGCCCAACAGTATTGCAACTGTATTCGCAGGCAAGGCATTGCAACAAACCGCCCAAGTTTTCCGGTTGGAAGAAGCGGAACAGATGGCGCAGTCAGCAGCTCGTTTTTTGGTCACACGACTCAACAGATCAATCAATGACACCAAGCATTTTTGTTTCAGCTATACGCCTCTGGACAGAACGGTCATTCATAACAGCAATGCTCTTGTCTGCTCATTCCTGGCTGGCATTGTGCAAGACCAGGATCGCCAACTGTGGTTGGATATCTGCCAGCGCGGCCTGGGTTTCTTGGCTGATTCACAAAATGAAATTGGTCGCTGGCCGTATGGGGAAGGTCGTTGGCAGGAATGGGCTGATAATTTCCACACAGCCTACAATCTCGAAGCCTTAATGGATTACCGTGAGACCTCCGGAGACGGTCAATTCGATCGACATCTCAAAAAAGGATTTGTGTACTGGCAGCAAAATTTCTTTCTAGCGAATGGTCTGCCTAAGTATTATGACGATTCAATTTATCCCGTGGATACCCATAGTTGTGCGCAAGCCATTCTTACAATGTGCCATGCGCACGATTTGCAGATCATTGACTCCACAGCAGGTGAAAGAGTCTTACAATCACCATTGATGATGGCGTTAAAAATAGCTCAATGGACATTCGATCATATGCAAAACCGTGATGGTAGCTTCGCCTTCCAAGAGCACAGGTACTGGATCGACCGCACTCCTTATATGCGGTGGGGGCAGACTTTCATGTTATTCGCATTATCAAGGTTGCTTCGCATCCTAAATGGTGTTACAGCCGTCCTCCCTTCACGATAAACTGAATCATCATGTGTGGAATTGCTGGAATGGCGGGCACGGCAGATGCACGGCTTCTCGATGAGATGCTGCGCCGTATCCATCACCGAGGGCCGGATGACAGGGGTACGTGGTTCTCATTTGGCAAGAATTCATCTGAGCGCTGCGCTCTCGGCAACAACCGCCTGAGTATCTTGGATCTTTCTCCCGCTGGCCATCAACCCATGTCTAATGAAGACGGAAAAGTCTGGGTGGCATATAACGGCGAAATATACAATTTCATCTCACTTCGTGATGAACTCATTCAACAAGGCCATCGATTCAAATCCCATACAGATACTGAAGTCCTGGTTCATTTATACGAACAATACGGCGAAGGCATGCTCAATAAGTTGAATGGTATGTTTGCGTTCGCGCTTTGGGATTCAAATGCCCAGAAAATGTTATTAGCTCGTGACCGTATGGGAATCAAACCACTTTATTATTCCCGCGCGGGCGAGAGGCTGTATTTCGCTTCCGAGATCAAATGCCTTCTTGCCAGCAAGGAAGTGGATCCATCGATGGATTTCATTGCACTGGGGCAGTATCTTGCGTTGCTCTATGTCCCGGACCCACGAACGCTGTTCAAGAGTGTGCGCAAACTACCTCCCGGACACTTGATGAGATGGTGCGCCGGAGAGATCACCATTGCACCGTACTGGGACTTGCGCGCCGGAGTCTATTTCAACGAATCTGAGAAGGAATTGGCCACCCAGTTACGTGAAAAACTGATTGCAGCGACTGATGGGCAAATGATCAGCGATGTTCCAGTGGGGTTCTTTTTAAGTGGTGGCATAGATTCCAGTTCACTGGTCGCCTGCGCCCATGCTGCCGGACACAAGGATCTAAAGTGTTACAGCATCGCATTCAAACCCGAAGATGGGCGATTGGAACAGAGCAATGACGACGCGTTTTATGCACGTCAGGTCGCATCATCACTTGGTGTGAAATTCCATGAGATCGTCGCTGAACCGGATGTGGTATCACTTTTGCCCAAAGCAGTGCAGCATATGGATGACCCCGTTGCTGATCATGCACCTATCGCAACATTATTGATCTGTGAGGCTGCACGTAACGAGGTCAAAGTCCTGATCAGTGGACAAGGTGGGGATGAAGTGCTGGCAGGTTATCGCGCACATTTCTCGCCAAAGATCGCTCGATGGTTACAGTTGCTGCCTTCCAGTGCGCGCACAGCCCTGCAGCGCATGATGGGACCAATGTCCGAGGCCGCGCAACAATTTCCAGGATCCCTCCCTGGATTTTTGATGGCCGTGAGCCGTTTCGGCGGACGAATGCTCAGTCTTGCCGACCTCGAACCATACCAGCAATACGCC
>Ga0206997_10143_pt1 | contig 20667 bp, 15 predicted proteins | sample Alteio_BWMinCont_3_FD_153478 | JGI IMG/M metagenome (GOLD analysis project Ga0206997, IMG submission 153478) | Enriched cells from forest soil in Barre Woods Harvard Forest LTER site, Petersham, Massachusetts, United States -... | ecosystem: Environmental > Terrestrial > Soil > Temperate forest >...
GGGTCAAAAGCGATTAACTATGCTTTAAATGGTCCAGCATTAAAACAACTATATATTCCAACCACACATGATGTTCGTTTTAAATCTCAGGCGTGGATTGAAACATTTGGATCACGTGGCTCTAAAGAAGGTGGTTCAATTTTTAACATGACGTTAGGATACTTCCAAAGTACCCTTGGAGTTGTAGCCGGTAGAGCTCGCTATATCGCCATTGCAGGGTATCTTGGATTTGCAGCCATTGTTGCCTGGTTCTTTACCGCGTTGTATCTTGGCAAAACGCATAAAAAAGCGATTAGTGAAAAACGAGTTGTTTGTTAGTTTTTAAAAGAATAAGTAAATTCTTATGAAATAGAGCCTTCTTGTCATGGTATTTTCATATAAACAGTGATGAGAAGGCTTTGTGGTATTGCGCAATAGATGTTTGGTAATTATCTAATCATGAGGTTTTCAGCTATGAGCTTGCAATTTTCCGACGTTTTCAATTTCAAACTAAGCTCTGGTGTGCATGATCGCCTCAAGTTGCTTTTCCTTTCGATAGTATTTTTTCTGGTGATCGGTGGATATACCATTATTCGAACGATGAAAGATTCTCTTTTTGTCAGTATTGTCGGTAAGGAATATGTTGGTTGGGCAAAAATGTGGTCTATTATTATTTTGATTCCTGCCATTTTGCTTTTTTCGAAGCTTGTTGATATCATGCGGCGTTATCATCTTTTATATGTGTATGGATTGTTGTATGGTATTGGTGGATTAGTTATCGCATATTATATTGCGCATCCGATTATTGGGCTCACAAATACGGTTGCTAGTAAAGGGCGGGTATTTGGGTGGCTAATCTATTTTTTTCTTGAAGGGATGAATCCATTTTTGGTGAGTTTGGTATGGTCTTTTAGCCATTCGATTACGTCTCCTGATGAAGCTAAAGTAAATTACCCGTTAATGGTAGCTGCATCAAAGTTAGGCGGCATGCTGACTGCAGGTCTTGCTTGTCTGTTTCTTGCTCGTGCTATGCCGGTAGGCAAGGAGCTGGTCACTGATATTTTTAATCATCAGGTTATACTGGCCATATCGTCATTGTTTATCATCGCTATTCCCATTATCTTATATATTTTTGTGCGTAAAGTACCGGGCCGATTTTTGCACGGATATGAAGCTGCATACCAGGCAGAAAAAAAAGCTAAAACTGAACAACCACCACATCGCACTATACGAGCATATATGAAGGATATGTTCTCCGGGCTTATTTTATTGGTACGGTATCCCTATAGTTTAGGTATTTTTGGGGTGATGTTTTTTTGGGAGATCGTCAATGTGTTTCTTAACTTAGAACGCATCGGGGTTGCGCAAAAAACTGCGATGAATATGTCTGGTCAAACATATTTTATGTTATATCAAGATTTTTGGGTTCATGCCGTTGGTATTGTTATTACACTTATGGGGACAAGGACTTTTTTGCGATTGTTGGGAGAGCGGAAAAGTTTAATTATGGTACCATTTGTGATCGGATTTTTATTGATATGTTATCTTTCATTGCAATCTGCTGCGATGCTTTCATTTGTTTTTATTTTGACGCGCTCTATAAATTATGCATTCGCCTCTCCTTTGCGAGAAAGTTTGTATATCCCAACCACTAAAGAGATTAAATTTAAATCTAAGTCGTGGATCGAGGCTTTTGGGGTTAAGGTTGCCAAAGGAGTTGGCGGCACCTATGTTACCTTAATGGCAGGGTTGTCCGAAACGATGATTTTTGCGACAGGAATTACCTTTTTCTCGATCATTATTGGTTTGTGGGCGATTACCGCACAACTTTTAGGGCGTCGTTTTGAAAAAGCCATTGCTCGTGGAGAAGTCATAGGCCTTGAAAAATAGATCTCTACCCGAAAATTGGTTTAGGCCGTTCGTGGTGAGCGTAGTCGAATCCATACGAATGGCCGTTCGTACCCATTCGATGCGCTGCGCTTACTCAGGGCGAACGGGCCCCATGTTCTAGCGCAGCGAAACATGGGTAAAACGGAAATTGGCTTATAATTTAATGGCGCCGATGTTGCGATTTTTATAGGTTTAGGTAAACTTTTAGGTAGTTGTGAATGTTTTTGCTTGTTTTCTTGGCGTGGGTGGTTACTGAAGGTTTGATAAAGATCTTCATACCCTGAAAACAATTGTTTAACCCTATGAAAGGTATTTTGTGGTAGATTTAAAAGCTCTGATACAGAGTGGTGTCCAATTTGGACATCAAACGTGGCGATGGAATCCTAAAATGGCTCCCTATATTTGGGGTCAAAAAAATGGCGTTCATCTCATCGATGTTTCTAAGACGGCTTCTCAATTAGACAAAGTTGCAAAATTTTTAGAAACGTTGGTTGCTTCCGGTAAAACCATTTTATGGGTCGGTACTAAAAAGTCGGCTCGCAAAGCAATTGAACAGGTTGCTCGGACTACGAAATGTCCGGTGGTTAGTCATCGTTGGATTGGTGGGACTATCACTAATTTCCCTCAAGTGAAAAAATCGGTTACGAAGTTATTATATTTGGAAGATGTCATTGCTAAGGCGGATAAAGGGTTCCATACAAAAAAGGAACTCAGTGTTATGCAAAAGCATATTGAGCGTATTAATAAAAATGTGGGCGGTATCCGTAAATTGATCTGGCCTATTGCCGCATTGGTCGTTGTCGATGTTAAAAAAGAGCATGTTGCGGTAAGTGAGGCTCGTGCTGCGGGTATTCCAGTTATTGCGCTTGTTGATACGAATTCTGATCCTTCGGATGTCGATTTTGTTATTCCAACCAATGATGATGCTCCAAAGGCTGTTGAGTTTATTTTAGATTATTTAGCGCAAGCGGTGGTAGAGGCGCAAAAAGTTGCTGCTGTCGCTCCTCCAAAAGAAGTTGCTGTTGGTCAGCCGATTACTATTCCAGAGCAAGTTTCAATTGAAGAGGTATTACAAAAAGCTTTAGGTTCTGACGACGATGAGGGCAATGCATCGAAGAAAGCGAAGCCAACTCGTCCGGCGGTAAGGCGTCCTGCTCGTAAGACAACTGAATAATTGATGTAATATATGGCCCAAAGATGTTTTGAATAAAAATATCTTTGGGCTTTTTTAAATTGTTAATTATTTTGAAATTGGTATAATTGGAGAGATGTCTGAGTGGTCGAAAGAGCACGATTGGAAATCGTGTATGTCTCGAAAGGGGCATCGAGGGTTCGAATCCCTCTCTCTCCACCAGTCTTCGCTTATCCGGGCCTACCGGCTCGGCAAGCTACGTCTGGCTGCCGCCAGTTGAAAGGTATCTAGCAAATTGATAGCGAAGGCTGTCCGACGTAGCAAGCATGCTCTCGGAAAGTATTTGTTTTTGAAAGAGCAGATGTTATTTAAAGTTGGCTTTGCTGTAAAGGCGTAGACGGACTTGTTCGGATCCCGAAAGCAATGTTTTCTTTCTCAAATCACTTTGATATTAAAAGCTAAGCCGCTCAAGGAACAGTTGTTTAATCTGTCAGGTCCGAAAGGAAGCAACAGGAGCAATGAAGTTCTTGTGGGCGGCTTTTTTGTTTATTTATACAGCAAGTCTGGGATAATTCTGTAAGAGTGTAAGGCGTATATTTGTTGGTAATTCATGAAAGAATTGTTTATCAACTTCTTCTAAATTGATCGGCGATGCAGCTGAATCACTGGACATTTTTTGTAGTTTTTGAATCAAAGTTTTTAATTTTACCAAATCATCGATTGTTAATAATTGTGTGATTTCCTTCATTGCGGCTTGATTTTGGGTATACAATAATTTTTTTGCTTGTTCTGCTGTTATGAGCAAGCGATAAGGATTATTAGAATCAATGCGAATATCTTCGAATGGTTTATCATTATCGTAATCAATTGTTTGTATGCAGTAGCAAGAAATATAACCATTTATTTCGGTGTATGGTATATGTAAATTAGTTCTATGGTGGAAAGTATTGCGAGAGCTTGGATCGATAAGTAATATAGGCGAGCTAGTATTGAGGGTAGCATTGATATCCCCTGCTGCTGAAGAGTCGAGAATTAATTCATGTCGCGATGTAAATGATTGTGGATTTTTAGTGTTATCTATATGTAAAATATTTTGCTTGTAATTGCTTTCGGATATATCCCATATTTTTATTTGATTCTTATGGCGATTGATCGTAACGATTATTCCATTTTCAAAGAAGTACATGATTGCTTCAGTAAATGCTTCATTATTTTCTTCATCTTCAAATTGATAAAAAAGATTGAAGCTGAGATTGTTGTCAGGTTCAACATAAATTGTCCGACAAACATTTTTAGAAATGCCTTGTGGTACCAATAATAATTGTATGCTTGCGTTTGCGTTGTCGAGGGCTATCGAAACTTCATGTTTCCTAGTTGGGTTGGATTTCCAATAAGATGAAGGTTTGACAAGGGCATCGATATAATCAAATCCAGTATACTTGCTATCGACATTATACATCATTCCTTGTTCTCGTGGGCTTAAGGGAATTAATTTTTCTATTGTCGAAAATGCTGGTCTGAGTGTATTGTCTAAAAGATCATGAGTGCCCCAGTATGATTTTATGAGCTGTATAATATCTGGGACATGCGATGCAGCAATGTAGATAGCATCGGTTTGTGTATTGCTTCTGAGGAGGGTATGCCCGTATTTTAGTTCTTCCATGGTTTTGATGGGAGATCTCCTGTACTGAGCAATATTTTGCATCATCAGAGCTGGGGTTAATTTTTGTTTTGCTTTTGCCAGATTTTGAGGTGCTTCTTTTTCTTGTTGTTCTTTCTCAGTTTTTGTCTTTGCTGAAGATGCTGCTGCAAGGGGCATGGCCGCTCCTTGGCATAGTGAATAACTAAAAGCAAAAGTTAACATGGTCTTGGCCAATAATGCATAGCTCATAAAATCCTCATTTATTTATACAGCAAGTCTGGGGTAATTCTGTAAGAGTGTAAGGCGTATATTTGTTGGCAGTTCGTAAAAAAATTGTCTATCAGCTTCCTCTAAATGAATGAGTGGGGTAATCATATCTTCTTGTAACTTGTTTAGTTTTTGAATTAAAGCTTTTAATTGTACTAAATCATCAATTGTTAAACTTTGAATGATTTCTGCCATTGCGCCTTGATTTTGTGTATACAGTGTTCTTGATGATTGTTGTGTTGTTATTAACCAGCAATAAGGATTATTGGAGTCAATTGCAAGAGAAGTAAAAGGTGTATTGCTATAATCGATCGTTTGTATGCAATAACAAGATAAGTAACCGTTGATTTCGGTGTAGGGAAGAGGAAATTTAAAAATTTTTTTAAGACTTTCATAGATTTCATGTCGTTGTTTGAAATCATCGGAATCTGATGAATCAAGATCTAAGTTATGTCGTGTTGCGAATGAGTCCATGGTATCATGATCGTTTATAGATGAACTTCGCTGTTCATATTGGCTTTCAGATATATCCCATATTTTTATTTGGCTATTATGGCGATTTACGGTAATTATTATTCCATTTTCAAAGAAAAATATGTCTGCGCCCGTAAATACTTTATTGTTTTTTTCATTTATTTCGTTTTCAAATGTATAAAAAAGATTGAAATGTGAGTTATGTTGAGGTTCAGTGTGACTCATTCTACAAACATTTTTTGAAATGCCTTGTGGATTAATAATAAGTCGAAATTCGGAACCTTGTGGTATAAATTCATTCCATGTTTTACGGTCTGTATCTGATTGTCTATATGCGTGTTCTTCTTGTACATATCTTTCGTCTATGCTGTCTGCAAACCACCGTCTTGCTACTGGCAGTTGCCGTCGCTGTTTAGTTATAACAAAAGTATCATTATTATTTTTATAACAACATTCGGTAAGTTTGCCATTGATATCGTAGAGGGATTGTTCTTTTTGCCAGCTTATCGATTTTAATGTTTCTGTTGTTGCAAATGCAGGTCTGAGCACATTATCTAAAAGATCATGGGTCCCCCAATATGATTTTATGAGCTGTATAATGGCGGGGACATGTGATCCTGCAATATGAATAGGATCTGTTTTGGCGGTATGGCGGACTATGATGCAATTGTTGGAGGCGTTTTTAGCGATAATGGCATGCACCTGCTCTTTTTTGAGTTCTTCGGTTGTCTTGACAGGTGCTTTTCTGTGTTTGGCAATATTTTGCATCATAAGAGCTGGAGACAGTTTCCGTTTTGCTCCTGCAAGGGGCATGGCAGCTCCTTGGCATAGTGAATAACCGAAGGTGAGGGTTAACAATGCATAGTGTAATGTTTCCATATAATTCCTTATTTTATAGGGTTAGCTTAGGATAGTTTTTTAAGATGGTAAGACGTATATTTGTTGGTAATTCATCAAAGAATTGTTTATCAACTTGTTCTAAATTGATCGACGAAATAGCTTGATCTTCAGCAATTTTGCGTAGCGTTTCAATTAAAGCTTTTAATTTTATTAAATCATCAATTGTTAATAATTGTGTGATTTCTTTCATCGCATCTTGGTTTTGTGAGTAAAGAAATTTTTGTGCTTGTTGTGTTGTTATTAAGAAGCGGCAAGGATCATTCGCGTCAATGGTGATATCAGTAATGGCGATATCAGTAAAGGGTTGCTTGCTGTAGTCGATTGTTTGTATGCAATGGCACATGTAGCCTTTGATTGGAGCGTGATAGGATGTGGCTTTATAATAACGCTCGAGCATATCATCGTTGAGATTATTAAGATCTAGACGATGATATTCACAGAATTCTAGAAGGTCTGAGGCAAATAGAATATTATCTACAGAATCGCTTCGCTTGTGACTTTCAGTTACATTCCATATTTTTATTTTATGATTATAGGTATTTACCGTAACTATGGCTTCATTTTTAAAAAAATATACGAGTATTTTAAGATGCTTGTCATTGTTTTCATCGACTTCAAGCTCTTTAACTTTAAAATGATAAAAAATTTGCAACGTTGCCCGTTTCCGTCGTTCAAAATCAAGTTTGTGTTGAGCAATGCGCACTTTAAAAACATCGCATGGCGAATTCATGCCATGAATTTTTGTTATTTTTTCTATGAAATTTTTTACCTTTTCTTCTATGGAATTAACATTATACCCTTCTTCGAGAAGTTCGCGGGGGTCAAATATTTGTGATATCTCCAGTGTGCTAAATGTTCGCCTTTCCAAATATGCCTGCATTCTGCAATTTTTGATGATTATATCTTTGTCCACTTTTGATACAAATTGATTCCATGTTTTGCTATCTGTATCAGACCGCCAATAAGCTGTATTTTCGGTTGCGATAAAAGTATCATTATCATTTTTATGACGATATTCGATAAGTTTACCATTGATATTGTAGAGAGGTGGATCTCTCATGAGGCTTACAGGAGTTAGTGTTTCTGTTGTGGCAAATGCGGGTCTGAATGCATGATCAAAAAGATCATGGGTTCCCCAATATGATTTTATGAGCTGTATAATGGCGGGGACATGTGATCCTGCAATATGAATAGGATCTGTTTGTGCAGCATGCCGGACTATAATGCAATTATTTGACGCGTTTTTAGCGATAATGGCATGCGCCTGCTCTTTTTTGAGTTCTTCGGTTGTCTTGATTGGTAATTTTCTGTGCTTTGCAATATTTTGCATCATAAGAGCTGAAGTAAGTTTTTGTTTTGCTTCGGAAGCCTTTTCTTTCTCAGTTTTTGCCTTTGTTGAGGAAGCTACCGTAAGGGGCATGGCAGCTCCTTGGCATAGTGAATAACCGAAGGTGAGGGTTAACAATGCATAGTGTAATGTTTTCATATAAAATTCCTTGTTTTTCTGTGCTTTTTAGGTTTGTTTCTTTGGGACTAACTATCAGTAATGTGCTGGTTATAATTAATTCTATACCTCAGGATATCTTAAAATTTTAAAATGTCAATAAATTTTATTATTTTGCACAAAATAATTCAATTTGGATGGCGCAAGTGATGTGGAAACTCATAGCTTCTCCTGGTAACTGTGGTAAACTAAATAATGTACTTATCTGATAAATGTGCTCAATTTTGTAAGTTTTCAGGGTGCCGGTTAAAGCCCGCTTAATTTTCGGTGGTTTCTTGTATGGACGTAACGTCAAATATTAATCTTGCCCGCAAATGGCGCCCTAAGAATTTTGCTACCATTGTTGGTCAGGATTTAGCAGTTCGATTATTAAAAAACAGCCTTTACCGAAACTATTTTTGTCCGGCATATTTGCTTGCGGGGCAGCGAGGGTGTGGCAAGACAACAACAGGACGTATTTTTGCTGCAGCGGTCAATTGTGAAAAGCTGGAAGCCTTTACTCAGAACCCTCAGGATATCATGGTGCCGTGTGAGCTTTGTGCATCATGTATTGCTATGCAGGAACATAGGCATCCAGATTTTATTGAAATCGATGCGGCGTCTCATACAGGGGTTGATAATATTCGTCAAATTATTGAAACGGCTTCGTTTTTACCACAATTAGGGCGAAAAAAAATTTATCTCATCGATGAAGCGCATATGTTGAGCAAGGCGGCCTTTAATGCATTTTTAAAAGTATTGGAAGAGCCGCCAATGACGGTGCTTTTTTTGTTGGCAACAACAGATGTGCATAAAATTATCGATACGGTGCGGTCACGCTGTTTTCAGATTTTTTTTAATGCGATTAATCAAGTGACCTTGGTGCAGCATCTTGCTTTTGTGTGTCAGGAAGAGCATATCCCATATGATATTGCAGCATTAGAATTAATGGTACGGGAATCTGATGGTTCTGTGCGCGATGCGTTGAATCTTGTAGAACGAGTACGGCTTGTTGCAGATACGCTTACTGTTGCAACAGTGGGGGATACGCTTGGTTATTGTCAGGATACGGTGATTGTAACGACGATGGACTATATCGCACAACGTACTATAAAAGATCTGTTAGCATACCTTGTGCAAGCGGGGTTTTATACCAGTCGGCCAGTATTTTTTTGGAAGCGATTATTCGATTGTTTTCAACTGTTATTGCATATGCACTATACAAAGGAAAATTCTGATTTTATACCATTTCAGGGCCAATTACGTGCTTGCGGTAAACAGATGACTATTGAACGTATTATCATGTGTATGGAGTTGATGAACACCAAGGAGCAGCAATTTGTGCGTACAGCGGCACAGCATGCCTGTATCGAGCTTTTATTGATACAGTTTTGTCAAGATCATTTTGCTACGCCGGTAGTAAAAAAAGTTGCGGATGAATCCGAGAAGATTTACAAGGGGACAGTTGCTCAGCAACCACAGCAGCGTCACGGTCTTGGCATTGAAAAAGCTGGTCATGTATCTACTGCAATATCAGATCAGGTAGTTGCGCAGAAACAGGAGCTGAAAATTTCAGAAGAGGCTATGCTATGGCAACGGTTAATTGTGGCAGTTGAAAAGCTCGTTGACCCGTTATTAAATTCTCTCTTTAAGCAAAGTCGTTTTATAGAAAATAATGGCACCGTGTGGAAAATTGCATTGCCGAAAAAGTTTACATTGTTTTTAGATAATTTGGAAAAAGCGGCGCCAATTTGGAAAAAATGTTTAGAAGATGTTGCAAGTAAGCAGATTGAAATAGAATTTATTTGTCTTGATGAGAGCAAAGAACAATCTCCTGCCCAGATTCAATTGAAACAAGGTCAAGCGAACCCTATTGAACAGGAGCGTTCTCGGCCGGCAGTTATAAAAAAAAATTCACAGCTTGATATAAGCGATCCGATGAAGTGGGAAAAAACACATGCGTTATTGCGCGTATTTCCGGGATCGGTAACACAAATTGATTAACTTAAGGAATGTATGAGTAAGCTCCCTTGTGTCGTGATTGTTGGTAGAATGAATGTTGGTAAATCGACGTTATTTAATCGTTTGTCAGACACGGTGAAAAGTATCACATTAGATTATGCAGGAGTTACTCGAGATGTTATGAAAGACCATGTCACGTGGCAGGGAAGACAATTCGAATTAATTGATACGGGTGGCATCTCTTTACGTGCATCAGAAGATCCATTGATAGAACAGGTACGGGCTAAAGCAAATCAGGCCATTGAGCAGGCAGACGTCATCATTTTTATGTGCGATGGCACAGTTGGTATTTTGCAGGAAGATCGAGATATTGCGCGCTCTTTACATCGCCTTGGTAAAGTAGTTATTTTGGTGATTAATAAAAGTGATTCTCACGAAGTACAACAACATGCGTATGAATTTGCAGCGTTAGGTTTTAAAGATACGATCTCTATTTCAGCAGAGCATGGCCGCGGAATATCAGAATTACTTGCACAAATTTTAGAAGAGTTACCGCTTGGCGGACGTGTGCAAGAAAAACCGCGATATAGTATTATGATGCTCGGGCGTCCAAATGTAGGTAAATCATCGTTGATGAATGCGTTAATTCAACAAGAGCGTTCAATTGTTTCAGATATACCAGGAACCACGCGTGAAGCGGTGCGTGAACAGATAGCTTTTCATCAAGAACATATAGAATTGATCGATACACCTGGAGTACGAAGAAAGCGATCAGTCGGTGGCGGACTTGAGACGATGATGGTCAAAAGCGCCCTGCAAACATTAAAATCTACGGATATTATATTGCTGATGATTGATGCAAGTCAAGGTGCATTGGTGGATCAAGAATTAAAGTTAGGGTTTTACGCATTTCAAGATCATTACAAAGCAATGATTTTGGTAATTAATAAAGAAGATTTAGCAACTGAAGAATCAAAAACTGCCCTTGCAATAGCAATGGATTATTATAAACATTTTATTGCAAAAATTCCCGTCATCACTATTTCTTGTAAAACAGGAAAAAATGTTGGTAAAGTTCTACCCCTGATAAAAACAGTATGGGAGCGCTACAATCAACAATTATCTGATGAAGAAATTAATCGTCTTTTTATCAGCACTTTGCAGCGTAAGCCGCTCATGCATAAAGGATTTAAGCTGAATGTGCATCGAGCAAAACAGGTTGCTACAGCGCCGATCACAGTCGCCCTTGATGTAAACGAGCCCACCTGGTTTGAAGATTCACAATGCGCTTTTTTTGAAAATTTATTACGTAAAGAATATGATCTTGTCGGCGTGCCAGTGAAAGTAATAGTTAAAGGGCCGCAAAATCGAGAAAAAAAGAGTTAAGAATTTTTTAGTCTTAAATAGTAAATCTTGCGAATGAGTTGAATTTTCTGTCATGGTAAAAGTAAATAATTTTACTATTATGAAGGGAATTTCACATGAATATACGAATCACATTTCATGGTCTTGATCATGCAACAGCAGTAGAAGATCATGCACGAAAAAAATTAGCAAAAATTGAGAAATTTTTAGCGCATGAAAAATCACCAGTTACTATGATTGTTGTTATCACTCATAATCCAAATCATGCACACGATCGTGTTGCTATTCATATCGATTCTCCGGGATATCATGTGGTTGCTCATCGTGAAGGAAATGTTGCAAAAAGCGGCCATAATCTCTACCAATTAATTGATGAGGTGATCGAAATCGCACATCGTGATTTATGTAAAGCAAAAGAACGAGGTGTTGATAGCCATAAAAAGGGTGTACCTACCTATGGAAAGCTTCCCTTAGAAATGCCTGAAGCTGATGAATGGCCGATATATCCGCCGAAAAATAAATAGTTCTTTGAAAAGTTTCACAATTTCGATAGCTTGTGCCAATATGTAACCACAAGAGCTTTTGTATGAGTGAAGAGAATATATAAAATAGTATGTTTAAAAAAAATATAGGCTTGCTGCTTGCAATTGTGATAATAAAGCTTGATGCTACAGAAAACAATGCTGATACGTCATTGTTAAACGTGAGCTCAAACGCAGCTTCGGTAAACATGGTCACGGGTACTGGTGCCCTTGGTAGATGGATTCATATACCGAAAGAAAGTGGGATTAAGATCGGCGGTTTATGGATTGGAGATACGAACGCACTTTGTCGTGGCGGCTTGTTCACGCCACCGCCAAAAAAATTTGCGGGCATAAATTTGGTGGTATTAGATTTTTTTGTCGATCTTGAAAAATGCTGCAGTATAAAAAATGGTTCACTTGGTGCTGAGTTTTTACGACTTGATGGACAAAACGCAAATCTTTATGCAGGTGCGGCACAAGGATATAATAGCTTAGTCGGCCCTTTGCCATTGCATCGTTCAGAGCTCTATCAGCTTTGGTATCGCCATACTTTTATCGACAATAGATTAATTATTCGTGTGGGTAAAACGGTACCAACTTTTGATTTTAATAATGTTATACGCCCAATAACAACTTCTGATCCGACTTTGGCAATTCCAGCGCTCACGAGTTTGCTCTATACTCCCATCTTTGTAAATTCTTCGATGCTTGGAGTATTGCCCGGCTATTATAATTCAGCATGGGGCATTACTGCAACAGGTGTACCCTCGAAAACTTCGTATATCTCGTATGGTCTTTTCGATGGTAATTTAGCACGCAATGTACAAACGGGTATTAAAGTTGGGCCGACAATAAATTCATACACCTTTCAGATTTTAGAAGGGGGTCTTTTTTGGGAATTGGGCGAACAGAAAAAACCGGGCATGTTTGCGCTCGGCGGATGGTGCCAAACAGGGAAATTATCAACAACAACGGGTATTACTGAAAAAGGGTGTTTAGGTATTTATGCTTTTGGTACCCAGCGGCTTTGGCTGAAACACCCATCAGTTGATAAAAGCGGTATATCAGCCTTTTACCAGCTCGGGTTCAATAATTCGATCACACTTCCCTTTACCAAATTTTTTGGTCTTGGCCTGACTGCATTTTCGTTAATACCGAACAGAATGGATGACTCATTTGGTATAGGCGTAGCGCTTGCATGGCTCAACAAGCGGATATTTACTCGTAAAACGGAATGCATGCTGCAAGCATATTACCAACTTAAACTCATTAAAAGTTCGTTTCTCGAATCCGCTTTTTCCTACATCCCTCATCCAGGCTTACCAAATAGCAAGCCACATACCGTAACATTTACCACGCGTATTATCGTCCTGTTTTAGCATAATCAAAAAACTCAACCATTCATGAGTTGTCGTGATGCCTTATTTAATTTTTCAATTGCTGATGGAAGATCGAGCGTTTGAATATGTCCATCTTTAACGATCACCCGGCCATCGATAACAACCGTTTCCGCATTTGCTGGCGTGCAAAATACCAAAGAAGCAACAGGGTCAACTATGCTACCACCAGCAAAGTTAATGGAATTAAGATTAACCGAGAAAAAGTCTGCTCGCATTCCTGGAGCGAGAGCGCCGACATCATCACGACCAAGTACGGCAGCTCCCCCGAGGGTAGCTGCTTCAAGAACTTCACGCGCTGAAAGCCATGCCTTTTGATCTGCAGGAGGCCCTCCCGCTTCAGTGCTCAAAAGCAAACGTCCAAGGAGCATGGCCATTCGGACTTCTGCGAGCATGTGGCTACTGTCGTTGCTTGAACTTCCATCGACTCCAATACCGATCCTCTTCATGCCAGCATTGCGACATTTTTTAAATGGAAAAAATCCTGAGGCTAAGCGCATATTGGATGATGGACAATGCGCAACGCCGGTGCCGGTGCGGGCATATGTTTTGATTTCATTATCGTTAATATGGATAGAGTGAGCAAACCATACATCTTCACCCAACCAGCCATATTTTTCCATAAGTTCTATGGGTCTCATATTATAGGTTTTAAGAGTAAACCTTTCTTCATCAAGCGACTCACAAAGATGAGTATGGAGCTTGCAATTATGTTGGCGAGCCAATTTTGCAGATTCGATCATAAGCTCGTCAGTTACTGAAAATGGCGAACAAGGAGCAAGCACAATGCGTATCATTGAACCGCGCGAGAGATCATGATATTTGTTAATTAATCTTTGTGAATCATGGAGTATATCCGATTCTTTTTCGACACAATTATCTGGAGGTAAGCCGCCTTTCGATTGTCCGCGCGACATGCTACCGCGTGATGCATGAAAACGAACACCCATTTCTTGTGCAACTTCAATTTCATCATCGACTTTGCAGCCATTGGGAAAAACGTAACCATGATCGAAAACCGTCGTGCAACCTGAAAGTACCTGCTCTGCGATGCCAACTTGCGTTGCAAGGCGCATAGCATCAGGAGTTATGCGTGCCCATATAGGATAAAGTACCTTTAACCAGTTCCAGACATTTCCATCTTGCGCTTTTTGAGCTACGCGCGTTAAATGCTGATAGAGATGATGATGGGTATTAATAAGTCCCGGCAAAACCAATCGTCCTTCCATGTTCAATATAAGTTCTGCCGATTGAGGTAATGTATCACTCTTATCAACCAGTTTGATTTCACCATCTTCGATATACATTCCGCCATCTTTAATCTCTCGACGTTCTTTATCCATCGTCACAAGAATTGTTGCGTTTTTTACAAGTATCGATTTTGGACGCTTTGTTAAGCCCATTTTTTACTCCATATTGCCACAGTGGTTGTTGAATTTTTATATAAATTTTTACCATGCTCTTGAATGCCATAAATATAAACTTGATTCGTTTTGCTTTTCAATGAAATTTCAGAAATTTGTAATATCGAGAAAAAATAAAATAAAATTCTTTCATTGACAGAAGCGACGGTATTTTCTAAACATGGTAGTAATTGTGATTTATATATAATCGAGGGAGTAGTATATGAAATGGAAATTATTACGCTATTGTTACATCTTTTTGTTTTTAATAGGCGTATGCGTTCGCGTTGCTGCTCGCTGTAGGGTGATAGCAACGATTCCCGTCGGAGATTCTCCGGCAGGGCTTGCAGTAACCCCGGATAATCGCTTTGTGTATGTTGCTAACAATAATAATGACGGTATTCCTGGTGATGATACGGTGAGTGTGATCAATGCAAAAACGAATAAGGTTCTCACGACAATAAGCGATCCGAGTTTTAATGAACCGTACACCGTTACTATGAATGCTGCAGGTACTATTGCGTATGTTACCAACAGTAACGGTACAACAATAACTATGATTAATATAGCGACGAATACCGTTATTGGTACCATAAATGGTTTTGACGGTCCTTCTGGTATGGCAATCACCCCTGACGGAACGACAGCATATGTTAATAATTATGGGGGTCCTTTTGGTGTCGGTAGTGGTAATGGAACGACGGTAAGCGTTGTTAACTTGAAAACGAATACGATTGTTGGAACGATTACGGTAGGGCTTGCCCCTGCATCATTGGCAATAACCGTTGACGGTGCCTTTGTGTATGTCATTAATTATGTTGATGGCAATCCCGGTACTGGCACCATAAGCATTATTAAAACAAGTAATAATACGGTAGTTGGCACTATCCCGGGATTTTCTGGACCATTTTCCATTGCAATGACTCCTAACGGTAAATATGCATATATCACCAATTTTGGGAGCAACAATTTTTCACCGGTAGGGACAACAGTAAGCGCTGTCGATTTAAAAACAAATACTATCTCGGCAACTATTACCGTTGGCACGCAGCCATCGGGCATTGCTATTACCAGTGATAGCCGATTTGTATATGTTACGATCTATAACACATTGTATCTTGGACCTAATTTCACAGACTTAACTTCGGGGATAGGAACGGTGAAGATTATCGATACCTGCACAAATCGATTACTTCCTATCGTATTGGTTGTTGGATCGTCTCCCGCTAATATAGCATTATCGCATAATGACGCTCGTGCCTATGTTTCTAATTATAGATCCAACAGCGTGAGTGTGATTAATGTTCTTGATAAAATGTGGCTTAAGTGTTGATAAAAAATGGAAAGTAAGCGTATGAAAAAAATAATATTTTCTCTTATTTGTGTGGGGATGATGCCCACATCTTCGATGTTCACATCTTCTTTGTCTGCTCAACATGATGATAATCAACAAGATTATTGTTTCACCACTGCGGTGACGGCAGGATTTGTTTTTAAACCTGGTGATTGTACCTTTAAAAAAGTCTATGGTCGTGGAATCATCGATGCAGTCACGGTGGATAACTGTTATTATTTCTGGAAACCATGGGGTGTTGGTGTTAAAGTGAGTTACTGGCAAGTGCATGGATGTACAACATTTTTAAAACAACGTGCGCGTGCGCAAGAGATACCGCTTACTTTTTATGTACGAGGAGTGAAAGATTTTGAATGTGGCTTGCAGCTGTATGCTTCATTAGGGGGCGGTGTTACCTGGCTGCGAGAGAAAAGCTATCTTGGACGCGTGCGGTTTCATAAAGGCATTGGAGAGGTTGAAGGCGGCTTTAACTATCCCCTTTGCGGTTGCTTCAATATAACCGGGGCAGTGCGATATTTATTCCCATCACAATGGCATCATGGCAGAAAAAATAATATAGGCGGAGTTGACCTGCGAGCAGGTATCGCGTTTGTGTATTAAATAATGAGGCTGGCAAATGATTTTTGTAATGATCTATGCCAGCCTGTTTTTTAGATGAATTTTTGATTTTTGAATATATTCGCTGATTACGCCAAACTCAGCCCATATTCTTATGAATTCTGGATTTTTTAGGTCTTTTTAGGATTTCATTTGCAAAATCTATCATTTTTTGCAAGAATATGAAAATGAAATCCTTTTGTTAAAGATCTTTTTATGATCATTCCTGTTTATGTATGTATCGCAATAGATGCTGGTTGTGATACATTGCCTGATGCGTCAATTGCTACAATATAATAGGTGTATGTTTTATTGGGCTGCCGGTTATGATCAACATAACGTAAGGGCGTATTGCTGGATATTGTGGCGACAAGTTGTGTAAGTCGTGCATTGCGATATATGCGATACGCTATTGGTATTCCTTGTACTGGCGGGCTCCAGGTGATTATGTTAAGAAGCTCAATCTGTGTTAAGAATATATTTTTTCTCGCAACGCCTTGCAGTAATGTAGGAGCTGATACGGGAACAGCTGGTGTTGGTGGAGTCGGCACGGGAGTTGCGTAAAAAGATGCGTATGCATTCAGATCACTCGAGTCTAACCATGTTGCAATAAAACCTTGCGTATTAGCACTGAGTCCAACAGGGCCACCGATGGTGGTAGATGGTGTAGCCAAAATCGAACACACGGGTGTCCAATTAAATCCATTGTTGCTTGATAATGTCCACATAGGAGTTCCCGGGCTGTTTGCACTTGCACCAACAATCCAGGTAGACATGAAGCCAGCCTGGTTAGCGGCAACCCACGGGCCTGCATCGGGATTAGCTGGATTTGTTGTAAATGCTGAAAATGTTGCCCAATTAGAAGGAATGGTAGCAACTGAAAAATATGTTTGGCCAGCTGCTCCGGCATTAGCTCGTGCAACTGCCATAAAATAACCATTGTTTGCCGCTACAATACATGCACTTTCAAAAAAACCTACGTCAAGAATGGGGTAGACGGTGGTTGATGAAAAGGGATTAATCGAGCTAAAGTAAGCCGAAAATGTTGGGAATAAGTTTCCGAGCCATGCGAGCATGCAACTGTTTCCAACCACGGTTACACTGACAAAACCGCGTGTTGTCTGCGAATTTTGGTTGAAGCTATACACCGAACCGTCGGAAGTAACCTGAGCTGGTGAACTCCACGCGGCAGTTCCTGTAGAAAAGCTTACGTAGGCATTATTATCATTCCCTATCATGGTCGCAACAAATCCTGAGGAACCTGCGCCTACATAGACATCTGAATTGGGATTGAGTGTCAATGTATTTGGATTTATTTGAATTGCCGAGCTCCAACTACCTCCATTATTAGAAGAAAAACTTGACCAGCCATTATTTGCACTGTCTATCCACGTTACCAGAAAACCGGTGGCGTTACCGGCTACAAAAACATCTGAAGATGGAGCAACATTGCCTTGAGCAGCGGTCACAAAACCAGTTTGCCAGTGGATTCCGTCACTGGAAAAACTATACAGAGCGTTGTTTGAGGAATCGGCCCATACTGCCATAAAGCCTGCGGTTGTTGCGGCAGAAAATATATTACTTGTTATGCCACCAGAATTACTGATGTTGACTGCTGCGCTCCACGGCGTAGTTGAAGGGCATGACGTATGTATTATTGATGAGAGAGTAGACAACGCAAGGCATAAAAAAAAATTTCTTGAAGCTATCTGACAAAATAATATTGATAGTTTTTGTGGTAGAGTATTTTGAAAAAATAGATGCCAACAATGTAACATCATAGAATCATTCCCTCTGCTTAAAGGTAAGAACTTATTGACAAAATCCCCTTTGGTTTTTTTAACATGATACGGTAATTATTGTTACTATCGCAAGGAAATGAGTATGTGTATCATCAATATTTTATTTGCAGCTCTTTTGCAACTATGCTTTGTGAGCGCTGTTTTTGCGCATCGAGATATTATTCTTGAACTGAAAGGTGCTGCCTTTCTTTCAACAAGTTCTCATTTTAGAGATATTTATCATAAAGCAGGTGGTTTAGGTGAAGTTGAAGTAACATTTCGGTTGCCTTGCTACACGCATTGGTATGGTTTTGCAAGTGTTGGATATACGTCAGAAAACGGCCGATCGATCGGTTTTTGTAGCCCAACTAAGGTGAAATTAGTCCCACTGGCATTTGGATTAAAATATGTTGCGCCCGTTTGTTGGGGGGACGTGTATGCGGGACTTGGTTTTCAACCAGTGCATGTAAGAACGGTTAACTGTTCGCCCTATGTTGCAGCATGCACTTCGCAATGGGGTTTTGGTGGGGTAACTAAATTGGGTACCTTTATCGATTTGCCCTGCAACTTTCTATTAGATCTGTTTTTTGATTATAGCTTTGTGAAAACAGGTTGCAAAAAGATACGATGTAAACATACGACTGGGCCGGTGGTTCCTTTGAAGGCCAATGCAAGCGGGGCTATACTTGGCATTGGGCTTGGGTATCGTTTTTAGATGCCATTTTCCGCAAGACATCAAAAAATTCTTGCTCAGTTTCGGATCAAAATTTAGGTAGCCTTTTATTTGTTTGGTACTATAATGATATATTTTCTATAGTTTGATAGTACTAACCAAACGAATGGGGTGACCATGAAAAAGCTTGTCGTGTTTTCGTGTTTGTTGGTGGTAACAAGTCTCTCGGGATTAGTAAGTCTCGAAGAATATGGAAATAGTTTTTGTCTGACGACAGTGTATGGTTCGGTTACTATCGATGAACCAGTGTTAATTGATCTTATTAAAAGCCCCGCATTTCAAAGACTCAAAAATATACGTCAATATGGTGTCATGTGTTACGCTCGGAGTGAGCCTCATTTTACTCGATATCAGCATTCGCTGGGGGTTTTCTTTTTAGTAAAAAAATATGGAGCGCCATTGGCGGAACAAATAGCGGCTTTATTGCATGATGTTTCACATACGATCTTTTCTCACGTCGGGGATCGTTTTTTTAAGAGTAACTATTTTGTCGGAGCAAAAGTATCATACCAAGACACTATTCATGAGTGGTATTTAGCTCAGTCTGGTATTGTTGATATTCTAAAAGTATATGGATATGAAGACGCTTGTTCTGATAAGGCTAAAAAACAGTATCATTGTTTTGACCAAAGCTTGCCTGATTTATGTGCCGATCGTATCGAATATAATTTAACGGGCGCATTGATTGATGGAATGATTAGTGTTGAAAAAGTTAATGAGATCATCGATCACTTGCATTTTGAAAATAAGCAATGGTTTTTTGATGATATACAGGCTGCAAAAAAGTTTGGCTTGATTTCTGTTGCTTTATCCGAATTACGGTGGGGTAGCCCTTGGAGTGGTTTTATCGATCATTCAGCGTCACAGGCGTTGCAACGCGCATATGAATTGGGAATTATCACGTTAGATGATATTCATTTTTCTACCGATGATGTCATGTGGCAAAAGCTCATAACGAATAACGACAGTTCTATTGCGCGCTACATACAAAGAATTGTGCACTGCCAGGGTTGCTGGAGTTTGGGTACTCCAGAAGATCATGATTTGTATGTGCATGCAAAATTTAGCGGTACTGATCCATTAGTTAAAACTGAGCAGGGTTTGCAGCGATTAACGACGGTTGATGCTGATTACAAACGTGAATTTGATCGAGTAAAAAAACTTATTGTTTGCGGGTATTATTTAAAAATTAAGCGGGATTAGTACAAAATAGAGGTATAAGAAAATATGAAAGTTAAACCTGAAGCATCACATTTAATGGAGTTTCTTTTTTTGTTTGTAAGAGTTGTAGGATTTCTTACTTTTGGTCTTCTTAGCGCGCATGATCAAGCGTTAGAAACTAATGTAGATGCGATTAAGAAAAAGTGGATGGATTTCGCTGATGCACAAGTAGAGATTGAAAGAATAAAACTTTTAGATTCTTATGGATTAAAATTAGATGATTTTATTCAATTCTCAGAGAGAAAAGATGTGCGGCAAATGTTTGCAGGCAATCTTGATGCTGCAATTGAAAAAGAGCTTAGCATTGAAAAGAAAAGTTCATGGTTTGATCGTTTAAAAAATTATTTTTTCGGGAAGCCTGAAGTGCGCTATGAAAAAATACATACAATTGCATCTAAGATCTTTAAGAATTTTAAACCTGATTGCATATGCATTATTGATGATCAGCAATTAGAGGGTAATGTAGGGGTTTGTGTACATCGTGATAAAAGGACATGTTATCTGACATTAAACACTGCATTTTATGATTGTGAATATAGATTGCAGATTTTAGAAGATGTATT
>Ga0206997_10146_pt1 | contig 20398 bp, 23 predicted proteins | sample Alteio_BWMinCont_3_FD_153478 | JGI IMG/M metagenome (GOLD analysis project Ga0206997, IMG submission 153478) | Enriched cells from forest soil in Barre Woods Harvard Forest LTER site, Petersham, Massachusetts, United States -... | ecosystem: Environmental > Terrestrial > Soil > Temperate forest >...
GCATTTTGGCTCCAATAGTATTGATTACCAGAATCTTTTTTTAGCAAAGGCTCTTCCCGCCTGAGATTTTAAATAGGATTCAAAAGCTTTTGCTTTCGCTTGTTCAGCAAACCCTAAATACATAACAATTTTCCATGGTCGATATTGGGAAGTATGTATCGAACCACCAGAATTATGCGTCTCAAGTCTTTGTTTTAAGTTAGTCGAATAACCAACATACACAATTTCAGGATAATTTATGGCTTTAATGAGGTAAACGTAATACATGATAGATTACAAAGATAGAATGATGCGAGCCGGTCCGTCTTCGCCTGCGGCTACTTCGGACAGTCTTCGCTATCAATTTGCTCAATACATTTCAACTGGCGACAGCCAGACGTAGCTTGCCGAGCCGGTAGGCCCGGATAAGCGAAGACTGGCGTCAAACTGTGGACACATTCAGGAACAAGAATATTGAGTTTGGCTTCACTTTGCAACATATTCAAACCGTTTACAAAACTTTCAATCTAAAACCAATATACTAAAATCTTGACTTATGCGCAAAATGAGAAAACATGCGAATTATTGACTATTTTATCAATTTTAATACATACTGAATATATACAACACGTAGTTTAACAGGTAACCTTAAATTAAGGAGAGCAATCATGAAGATACAATACTTTTTACTAACTTTCATTTTATGTGCTATTGGGTCAATGAATGTAGCAAAAATGATACCTGAATCAGAACGACTTCCACTTTCTAAGTCATTTGAGAGAAATCTTAAATTTTCACGCGACAACCTTAATGCAATATTAATGCAATTGAGCAATGAGATAAATTCATATATTCATGAAACATTTGAAGATCCAATAAACCCCCAAGAGAAGCTGAAAGCTATTGCTAAATTAAATAATTATATTGATTTTTATATGGGAGATCTTGGCGGGACTATTAAACAATTGATTGCCGCAAAAAATCTTCTTCAGCATGCAGCGGCAACTGATAAAACAATTAAAATAATTCGTTGATGCTTTGTAGTTAATCGAAAACTAAGCTTGAGGAGAAACTTATGAAAATGCGATATCTTTTAACGGCTTTACTACTAAGCAGCTGTTCGCTTAATATAAGCGCGATAACTTTGAATTTTATAAATAATACAAACCAGAAAAATGAGAATATTGCTGTTGTTTGGTATACACAAGGCAACAGGAAAAATGTTAGAACGTTGGCCAATAATCCGCTTATAATTGATGATAATACAAGAGTTGATCATGATTTTTATATTATTAGTGAAGCTAATCATAGCGGGTTTAGCATTCCCACAAAAGGTAGTTATGAGGCAACTCTCAATATGAATGTTAAGGATCAGCCAAGATCCGGTCTTAATGTAAAATTGAAAAAAATCAGCGACCAGGGATAAATCGTTTATGACGAACCCATCCCGCAAAAATTACTACTACGGAGAAAATCATGAAAAATTACACAAAAATAATAGTAACCATGATCGTAGCATTGGGAGTTCAAACAATAAACTACAGGACCCTGGCAGTAACAGCCATGGGTCAGAGCAGTCAGCAACAAACATTAAGCGTTAATCTTTCCCGTGCTTTAGATCGAGCACAACGAGCTTTTACAATATCTACAACAAAATATTTATCGAACAACATGTTTCCAACTGATTGCAAGTATCTTCCGCAATATCTTAAAAATTATGAAGTTTGGGGCGGATATTCCGGCGGCAACCCCACGTCTACTCTTCATCTCAAGCAAAGTCTTTCACCAAGAGCGATACAATTTATTGAAAGAATAAAAAGTCTTGCCACGCCATTTGAGCAGGAAAACGAACATTTTGCAGCTGGCTGGGAAGGAACTGGCGCTAAAACATTATCCGGTTATGGTAAATATTTTTTTGAAGAAGTTCAGAAAATGGTGGAGCAAAAACTTGCTTATTGTAATATTTAATTTTGAAAAAGGAGATAGCCATGAACATAAAATATCCATTAATAATCTTATTACTCATGATTTGCTGTACACTTAACCTAAACACAACAACTTTAAATTTGATAAATAATACTAACCAAAAAAATGAGAATATTGCTATTACTTGGGATACAGACAGAAGCGGTGCGCAAGATTTTAAAACATTCGCCAACAATCCGCTTACAATCGATGATAATAGGAGATTTGGTCCTTATTTTTATATCAGTATTAGTGGAGGAGGCAATCCGAGTTGGGTTGGCACTCGCACAGAAGTTAGCATTCCCACAAAAGGTAGTTATGAGGTAACTCTCAATATGAATGTTAAGGATCAGCCAAGATCCGGTCTTAATGTAAAATTGAAAAAAATCAGCGACCAGGGATAAAACGTCAATAGCGAACCCACCGCACAACCATCACTAACCTATTTTGATTAATTTTTAACAAAAAGAATATTGAGGAGAAGTTATGAAAAACTATACAAAACTGATGTTAGCACTATTCGCTATATTTGGAATCAAATCGGTAAATTCTACACCAACAACGCCGGCGGCATCTAGCGAAGCTGTCGTCACTGCGCCTCACGGCATTATGGCATCCAACATATCAGCACCGGGATCCACAACTACTTCGCATATGTTTCGGCCTACCCCAATCAAAGACGAACCAGCAAGGTTTCCAGGCGAGAAATTTGCAAGAGCTCCAATGAAAGATCCCAGAGTGGGCGGTTCTTTTAAACTTTTACACTGTACACCTGTAGGTGAAGTGCGCATTACAGAAGATGAATGGGCTACATTAATCAAAGACCAAACAAAATTACAAGAAAAATTAGCAGATAAATGTAAAGTATTTATTCCGCAGCCGATACGCGTTACTACCGAAATAAGTGGCGTTAGTCCTATGTATAAAGGTAAAGTTGAATGGGAAGCAGAAATCATGCGGTAACTGTGCAAACTAATCTAAAGGAGAAACATCATGAAATTATATATGATGATTATGGCAGTGATATTAACAATCTCTGTTGCATCAATTCAAATTATAGCGGGGCTCACTCCGTGCAAGCAAAACTCTGATTGCAAGTTTGCATGCCAAACATGTCATGATCGAGCTTGTATTGGACCGCAAACCAATGATTGCAAAGATCCTACTTGCCCGCCTAATCTGAAGCTTAGACATAGTGATCTTTATGAACACTTTATTTGTGCAGTAGAAGTTCCTATCAAATGTCCTTCTGGCATGGAGCCTTCTTCAGATCTTTCGAGGTGCCTGGTCTCTGCACTTGCTGGGGATCCTAAACCTATACTACCTCAATGTCCTAAAAATTATACGCAGTCGATGGGGAGGATGAGTCACATTTGGGGCCAACCTCAAAAATGTGTGAAGGAAGTGGATAAATTTAAATAATTTTTATGACAGCGAATACTTAAAATAATCCGCAAGGCGGAAAGTTCAATCTACCGCCTTGCTTAATTCAAACTCAAGCATCAAACTCGTAATTATTTTTTACCCGCCACAACAATCAAATCGCCCATCGCTTTTTTGCTTTTTGCAGATCCAGCTGAACCAGAGATTGTAAAATTCACACCCGAAAGAATATTTGTTTTTGTGGCATACATAGGGTCTGACGGCGAAATGGTCGAGTGCCCCATTGGTAACGTTGGAGCATCTTCGCTATAAGGCGTATTCAAATAAGATGCATATAAATAAGGCGTCGCTGATCCTGGAACGTCAGGCCGCGTCAAACTTTTAGACGAATTTGCTCTAATAGCTGCGGTGCTTACTAAGAATTCACTATGTCCATATTTTGAACTCTCTACAAATATTGCTACGTATATATCATGGCCCGTTGCATTTTCAACACGAATATTATCGGCCTGCATGCCCCAATGCGTTAAAGCAATACCACACAATAACAATAAACGTTTCATAGTAATCTCCTATTTATATAAATTGCATCATAAGCCAACTTTCCAATTTAAATTATAATTAATTTTATATTTAAAAATAAACAATTGCGCAAAAGTGCCCTGCAAAATATATGACTAAACCTCCTACTTTCTTCTTCTTTTGCGATAACAATTATCAAACCGCAGTGCCTTAAAGCTCACCAACTGTTTGCGTATAACATCAAATGGACTGTTCACTGGAGGCAAATTAATACTCTGCGCATCAGCAATGAGCCTATACCAACTCCTTTGGTTATGCTGCGCAAGCAAACTGCGCAATTCGCGCGGAGTCACAATTGCAAGCGCCTTTTTCAATCCAAAAAGCTGTATGATTTTATTGGCACTCGCCGTAGGATTATTCATAATCAAACCAACCAGCAACGCTTTATCGCTTTTAGGCGTATAATCGAGCAACGCTAAACGTTTGCTTTCAAGCTTATCAAGGTAATGCAACAGCACCCTTTTTGCGATGGCGGGCTTAAAAAGCCTCTTAAAGGTAAGTCTCGCAGCAATGCCAAGTTCTTTAAACAACTCTTTAATTTTTGCCCGCTTGTTCAAACGCACTTCCATGCGCAAGAACTCAAGCTTATGTCGCATTTCAAATGACTTAACAAGATGCCGTTGCAGTTCATTATCCTTTTCGATTGCACGCCGGCTGCTTTGTTGAGACTTTTCAAGATCCTTGATTTTGTCATAAAAAGCTATCTCATACGAATTACAATGCCACTTGTAACTATGCCCTTCATTGCGGTAATCGGTTTGATTAGTATCCAACGAAAGCTTAACATTCGCTTCTTTCATCTTGTTGATGTAATGGTATGGCGTTGAACCATCGGTCAATGGAATGTTTTTTGAATAATGAATTGCTGCAACAGAAGCTTTGGCCAAGGTATCTCTGGCAACAACGATACCCATGGTTGCTAATACAGCAACAAGCTTTTCTGTTACCTGCTTAAAATCTTTATAGCTGAGTTCATCAAAATTATTACCATACACAAGCTTTGGTAATGATAGCTCAATTTTTAACATCGGTTCAAATGTAGTGCGTGAAGTGGGATACTGCGCAAGCGCAAGACGCGGTTTATATATCCCCCGTAGGAGTTCCTTTTTTGTGGGATTCTGTTTGGATTGAATACCACTGTAATGCGCAGAAGAATGTTTCAAAATCCAACCAGCGGAGGGTGTAAATGCATCAAGCTGAGTTATCTGATACATATCTTGGGTGAGTGTTAAAACAATGGTGTCGATCATATAGCACAGGTTGTATGGTTGTGTTAGTAGCTACCGATACTTTAATGATACATGATTTGGTAATAAAAAAACGAGGCCCGCGGTTTTGGCGAGCCTTTTTTGCTACTGTGGTTTTTCGTATTTTTTTGGCTTTAACTTTATGCGCGTTAACACGCTTATCTATTGCAATCAGAAGTATGAGATAATCTCTCACTCTGTTCCGTTCTTCAACGGACATCAGCACTGGTGGAGCCAGCACCTTTTCTTTAGGCATCATAATATTATTTCAAGGTTATTTATTGCTACATTGATTCTCACAAAACAGAAACAAAATAGAAGTAACATCAGCTTGGTTTATAAAATGAATCCATTGCTGATAGAGCTCCCTGCATTCTGGCTAGTCATCGCGAGCTGCGCCTGGATTGCATTGGTATATGAATGTGTCAGAAGCTGTAAAGCTCTGAGTGCTACGAACACGTTCATTGCTCTTCCTCGAAATTAAATAATACGTCGATCAATTCAACTGATCAATAAGATATCTGGTTTGAAAGAAATGGCAAGGAATTGTTAATATTGTCAAAAAAAAATCCCTCACAAACGTGCTAACGCATGTGAAGGATCTTCTTACATTGAAAAATTATTGTAATTCACCGCTTTTTATCGATAGTTATTGTGTTTTTTGAGAACTTACTTCAATCTTCTGCTGCGACTGTGCCATGGCAATTTCCATTAATTTTTTTTCCAAATCACACTCACAGTATGTATTGAGATTGTTTCGCAACCATTGAGGCATTTGCCTGAAAACAGTCACCCAATAAGTTGCTTGCTGAGAAGTTACTGGCCCCACCTCTTCTGAATGTTTTTCTCGTACAGCAAAGTGCTGTGTTAATTCTGGAACAAGCGCTAATTGCTCTAATGGCAATAAGCGAAAATCTTTTAGTTGTTCTGCTTGAGGAGTAAAAAGATCAACCGTATACAACTTGTTACCAAGAATAGCTATTGTACCATTGCAAGCCATTGCAGCACGAGGCTGCGGTTTGTCTGAAAGAGCCAGCTTTATTAATGGGTAAGGCCAAGTAATATGACATAAGCCATCTTTCCAAACTTTTACTGTTCCATCGCTTGATGCACTGAGCACCATTGCATTATCTGATATAGCAACTGACCCAACTTCATCACCATGAGCTTTTAAAGTTTCCAGACAAGCATCATTCTTCCAAAGCTTAATAACGCCATTTCTTGCCCCAGTTGCAATAACCCCACTACCATTAATTGCTACACATTCTGGAAAATTATCATGACCAATAAGCGTATGAACACAACTGCCATCCTTTTTCCAAATTTTAATTGTATGGTCGAAAGCTAATGTAACTAATATTTCAGCATCTTGTGATACACCAACCTGAGCAATTCGATGCTTATTCTCTTTGTCCTTTAAAATGATTGGATCATCATTTCCCTTAAAAACCAACGCAGTCCCGCCAGCGGTATTAGCTATTACCGTACCATCATCCGCGATTCCCACAGAACACATGTCACCAGCTGCACCATGATAACCCGATGGTACATTTCTAATTTTCCCTTCTTGACTTACAACAAGCGCCATATTGCGATCAACTGATCCACCCACAAGGGAACCTGTATTGTTAATTGCAATAGAACAAAACCGAAAAGGCTGCGTAGCCGCTCTTGAAAGCTTTTTATCTTTCCACTTTTTAATTGTAAAGCTAACACCTGGCAAACAGGAACCATACGGATTATAAGTCATAACTGATCTTCCATCAGGTGAAATCGCGATAAAATCAGACGAGTGTGCTTCATCAACCTTTTCTTTTTCTTCACGCAATTGTTCAAATTGATATGTTGCAGGAATGTATAACGCAGCTGTTATGTAATAATCTTTAACAATTTGCACCAAATCAGGTAAAAGCATTGCTAACCATGCCTCCCAAATTTGCGGCGCAGCTTGAGCTTTTGCTGCAGATTCTTTGCGCTCTACATCATTTATTTTTTTACTTTCTAGCGATGCTTTAGTTTCAGCACAGGCTGCCTGAGTTATTTGATAACTAAAAACAGTCATCATCGTAAATAATATTATTCTTTTCACGGTTTCCCTTACTTTATAAAATTGGTTGTTTTTCTGTTATCCAGTTTTGAGAATTTCGCAATCGATTCTGAACCTTACGTAAATTCTTTATTCTTTAAGATTTGCGTCTTAAAAAAAGAATATAATCATCGAAAAATCAAATTCTTAACCTGACTTTTATAACTTTATCAAAATTTACAAAATTGTCAAGATGAATAAATATAGTGGTAATTTTAAGGTTTAATTGACTATATTGATCAGATTGTAACTACTGCACAAGATGCTATATTATGTAAGATCAATAGGGCTTTTCTTAGGTTTATTTCTTTAAAAACAGCCTCAGTTTATGCCGGTTTCATTATTCATTACATCGATAGAGCAACAATATGAAAGCCATCATCATAGCTCGTGTGAGCACTGAAGAACAAAAAGAAGCCGGCCTTTCACTCCCTGCCCAGGTGGTACGACTTGAAAAATACTGCCAAAACAAAGACTTTGATGTCATTCGAAGTTGTAGTTTTGATGAGAGCGCCTACAAACATCAACGGGATGAATTTGATCGCATTATCGACTTTGTGTTAGAACAAAAAGAAAAAATTGCCGTGTGCTTTGATAAAGTTGATCGCCTCACACGCGATACATTTGATAGGCGCATTGGCATGCTGTATGACAAAGCATTACAGGACGAACTCGAACTTCACTTTATTTCTGACGGACAGATTGTTAACAGCAAAATCTCTGCCGCTCAAAAATTCCAATTCGGCATCACCCTTAATCTTGCAAAATATTACTCCGACGCAATTAGCGATAATGTAAAACGGGCCAATGAACAAAAATGGCGCAAGGGCGAATGGACCAGCAAAGCACCATACGGCTACAAAAACATCACCCATCATGATGGCAAAAAAGAGGTGGTGGTGGACGAACATGCAACGTACATTGTTCAAAAAGCTTTTGAACTGTATGCAACAGGCGCCTATTCGATGGGTCTCCTGCGACAGAAAATGAAGACCGACTACAACGTCGATTGGTCAAAAAGTTACGTCGATAAGATTTTAAATAACCATTTTTATTATGGCACCATGATGATTAAAGAAAAAGCATACCCTCATCGCTATCCACCAACAATAACTAAAGTGCTGTTTGATCAAGTACAAGAGGTCAAATCCGGATTCAATAAGAAAAAGTTTAAATATGCAGGAAAACCCTATATCTACCGCGGCCTACTCCGCTGCCATGATTGTGGACTGGCCATAACGCCTGAAAAGCACAAAGGCTTTGTCTATTATCACTGTACTCAGTATAACGGCAAGCATGGCGCGCAATGGTTACGAGAAGAGGAAATAACCTCACAACTCGGGAGCGTCTTTAAGAAGCTGCAAATGCCGCACGATATCTTGCAAGAAACTATCGAAACGCTGAATGAAGTCCATCAAAACAAGATCGATTTCCATAACAAGCATTTTGACATACTCGCCAGGGAGCATAAAGAAACCACCAAGATGCTGGACAATCTTTACCTGGATAAACTAAAAGGGAGTATTACTGAGAGCCAATATGACAAATTCTACCAATCACTCCGAGACAAGTTGGTTGATATCAATACCCGCCTGAGTCAATTGCAAGAAGCTGAGGATAACTACTACGTAACCTCAAAACACCTGCTTAATTTATCAAACCAAGCTTATGAATTATTTATAAGTTCTGAAGTTGAGGAAAAAAGACAGTTAATCAAGTTGATACTATCGAACGTCAGGGTAGATGGCAAAAACGTAGTGTACGTCGCACAAAAACCCTTTGATTTGCTGTTAGATCACGCCGATCGTCAAGTATGGCGTCCCTAAGGGGATTCGAACCCCTGTTTCTGCCGTGAAAGGGCAGCGTCCTAGACCGGGCTAGACGATAGGGACGTGAATATCAAAAATAAATTTTGTTGAAAGCCATTTAAAAGGGCTTGCCCGCACATCATTTAAATACATATCTTATTCTTTTATAAGGCACGCCAGTCCAGCCGACGCTTATCCGGGCCTTCCGGCTCGGCAAGCTTTGGCGGACAGCCTACGCTTCATTTTTCTCTTTTAATAAATTTCAAGTCATTTAAAGAACTGGCTCCGCCAGCCGAAGCCTCGGCGTAGGCTGGTGAGCCGCGCTGGATTCGAACCAGCGACCCACAGATTAAAAGTCTGTTGCTCTACCAACTGAGCTAGCGGCTCTCATCCAAATTACAAATGCATGTATATTACAATACAAACCTCATTAAAATTTGTCAAGAAATACGCCTTATTTCGCATCATTTTTTTTTATTTTATTAAAACAATATAAAAATTACTCTTTTTATGCTTAATATTTAACTGGACAAATTAAAAGAATCGTAGTTCTATTGGTTATGGAGCCTGTATATTTGAAAAATAAAATAGAGGAAGTCCGATGAAAAATACCTCCATGCATAGAATTTTTGTTTCACTGTATCTTATATATAACTCGCCCATATTGAGCATGCAACAACAACAAGCCTCAGCCCCTCTTTTACCAGCAACCGAACCTGCAATGCTCGTCCATCAGCACGATGATTTACCAGGGCCTTCTGAACAAGAACCAATACAACCTCAAACTGCACGTGCGCGTGCCATATCGCCTACTGCATCAACCGAGACGCGCAGCGCGAGCAACAGCGATGCATCGACTATCACTTCCATTTCAAAAGACTCTGCAATTTCGATCGCTCCGTCTCCTCGCAATGTTATAAAAAAAAACGTTAAAATTTCTTGGTTCTGCCGCCATAAAGAAACAATTTTTTTTGTAACCATTATCATTGCAGCTTCTGCTTGGTTTTTATATCACCTCGTCACGGGAGTTGAAAATAAAGCTGGTGAAATCATTCCGCGCATGGATCAAATCATAAATCGAGCCGACCGCTTAGAGGCAACTGTGATACGACTTGAAGGTATTATTAAAAACATCACGGGACAAGAGATGAGCCTTGGACAGCAGATAGTACAAACGGGAGCAAAAATCATACAAGTCGGGGAACAAGTGGCACAAAATTGCACCCAAAATTCTTTAGTTTAAACGACACATCTTCGGCCCCTCTCTCATCTGCTTACGTGGCATAACATATGAAGCGGTATATTCATAATCGATAGTATTATTGGTAGTTACTGCCCGCACTAACAGGCTAAAATCCATCGGGATTAAGAGTCTTAAACTATGGGTTTGAAAATCAACCATTTCTGGACGAAATAACAATCGAATAGCTACTTCATCAACAGGCTTCGCTACCCCAAAAGTAATTGGATAATCGTACTCTTCTTGAATTTCACACGACATATTCAAAGCCGCGTCATACGATTTATAGAGTAGCAATTTTGTTACTATCACATCGTTACAAAATGCAAACAAACGCCGGATCTGCTTCACTCTATACTTAATATGTTTTTTCACAGGACCAGACCCTGTTACATACAAAGTCCAACAAGGAGTAATAAGTTCATGTTTTTGTAGCGCTTGAGCGCGATTATATTCTGATTTTGTAACAAAGATATGATGTAACCCATCCAACAAACGCGCATTGGTGACCTGTTGCATTTTTTCACGCAATAAATATTGTGCAGTCATATGCTTTGATGGAACAATTTCCATATGATCTATTTTTAGTCCCAATGCAAATTCTGCGTCAGTAATTAATGCTGCACCAGTAATCCGCTTTGATCCAATACAATAAGATTTCATGGGAGTAATGGGGTATATCGATTTTACTGGCAAATAATGTTTTGGAATCAAAAGATACAAAAATTTATTTGGCTTGCGAATTATCCATTCATCAGGATTAAATGGAGATTTAAATATATACAATAAAGATCGATTCCCTGCCTGCATACCACCTTTGTGTAATGCTTGCTCATACATTGCTTTTGCACGATCGACAATATCGGATCGGGCGTATTTTTGCCGTTGCAATGATTTAACCGATAAAAGTTCCTGTAACATCACTTCAAACCGAGAACATTCATCTACATCGTTTCTTGATTCTTTATGCGGAACAGATGTTCTGCCAGTTATTACATGATGCAATAATGGTACGGAACATATAATCGGACATGCTTGTTGCTCCAAAGCCTTGATCAGTTCTTGTCCCACAGCGCCCCAGGCTTCCGCCGTCGCCCCAACTCCAGCATCATCAAAAAAAATCGTGATAACATGGCTTGCAAATGGTAGGATTGGTTTTTTTGTGCCGCAAGATGCTGAAATCTGCTCACAGACAATAAAAAAAATTATAAATAATATCGCTCTAGATTCCACAACTACATGCCCAATAATAACAATTCGCGATGCAACTGTTCCAATAATGCATTATCTTGCACCATTACACCAGCTTGAGCAACAGTCTTTTGTTGACTACGCACATTCCGTAATGCCTTTTTAAATTCTTCTTTGATAACTTCCTCATTTGAATAATCTTTCCAATTCATTTCTTTCAACCAACTCACGGCTATAATATGCTGAGCATATGGGCCATCACTTTCTTCTGGTCCAATACCTGATGCCTTCGGCACAATAAGTAAGATTGGATTGCCGCCGTTTCTAAACTCATTTGCAGCCTGATGCCAATCAAATCCTCCCCCTGTAGTGTGCATATAAACTTGTATAACAATAGGATATTGTTGCAGCTGATCTTCTTGCGGGTTATCAATAATTTGAATTTCAACACCCTCTTCTTGAGCTGCAGCTTGCAACATGCTTTTTAATGAGTTCTCCGAATATCTCTTGAGCGAGTAGTGACTTTTTATTAAGTACTGTTCATTAAGGAGTGCAACCTTAATAGCAGCATGTAATTGCTGCACAAACAACGCCCCAATAAACAATGCTATTTTTAACAATAACTGCATGATACGCTTCTCCATGTTCAAATAAATTATATTAACATAGTAAATATGGCATCATGGAAAAATGAAACACAATAAAAATTAAAATCATTACGCTAAAACTATGATGAACCCATAAATTAGGACCATTGGTTAAGATTCAATTTTACTCTCATAAATAGAGTATATAGGAGCCATATGATAGCGCCAAAACAAAGTGCACATTAGACAGCCATAAGTTTTTATGTATTTAAGTATTTACTTATAAGCCTAATTATGTTATAATAATATTATAAACACACTAAGAAGGGATAAAGATGAACAAAAGCGAATCAACACGAATAACATTTGATATTCCGTTGGAAAAACATAAAGAGTTGAAAACCTTAGCTGCCGTAAGTGGCAAAAGCATGCGGGTTATTTTTTTGGAAGCGTTAGAATGCGCAACCAGCTCGCATATGCCGAATGAAGAAACCCGCAAAGTAATTAAAGAAGCCAAACAAAGAAAAAATCTTATAAAGGGGAAAAGGGCTGAAGAGATATCAAAAAAATTAGGGTTATAGTGTTAAAGCCCATATATACAAAAAGATTCTTGAAAGATTTAGATCTTGCGGAAAAAAGAAATAAAAAAATAGAAAAACTGACAGCAGTTATTAGATTATTATCAGAAGAAAAAACATTGGATCGCAAATACAAAGATCATTCACTGCAGGGAAATTACAAAGATTGCAGAGAATGTCATATTGAGCCTGATTGGCTTTTAATTTATCAAGAAGCGAAAACAGAACTCATACTGCTACGCACAGGTTCACATTCAGATTTATTTTAATTAAAATGCCAAACGCGAACTGTAAAAAATTGCGTTAAGCGAAATACTTAAAGATCAAACCTCTAACAAAAATGAAGCAGATAAAAATTAAAATCATTACGCTAAAACATACACACCCTGAGGATCACTCACAGAGTTGCTCATTTTAATAATAACACCGGCTTCAATGAGCTTTAATAATCTTAGCCGCGCTGCGCGTGGAGTAATATCCCACAACGTAGCAACTTCATGCGTACGTATCTTCTTTTTCTTTTTTAAATAACTCACCACATCATCTTGCCATAAATCGGCAGATCCCACTCTTTTTTTTGAAGAACGTTTTTCTTGCGCTTCATATAAAGTAACGCGAAACTCATCACCCAATTCTTCAATTTTTGGACGCTTTAAACCTCTTTGTTCGCATTCATTAAAAATAGTACCCAATCCTAAACCCCATTGCTCAACCCATTTCAATTGATAAAATAGTTTTGCAATAACCCTGTTGCGAATTCGGGATGCACCCGCAAGTGCTCTTTCCATAGTTAAACCAAATGGCAATCCACCTGGATTGGTAATTTCAATACGATCGTCGAAAATAATTACCGAAATATATCCGCCCTTCTGAGCATAATCAGTGTGAATAATCGCATTCAAAATAGCCTCACGCACTGCTAAAGGAGGATATTGCGCAATCTCTTTACGTGGGGCCAAATCTTTGATTTCAAAACGCATCCTCGTATTGCGACGCACAAATTTAATCACTTCTTCTAATGCCAACGGCAAATAAACTTCAATATCCAACTGATCCAATAGCTCTCGCTTTTCTATGCCTAAAAAACGAGCACACCGTATTCTAGCCTGTGGGAATAATCGCAAACGATCTTTACCAAAAAGAATCACCGCCCCCGCACTTGGACACTCTTTGCTTCCATGCTTTGTAATAAATCCAAGACTTTGCGCCTGCGCAACGGTAAATTTTTTATGCACATCACTAAACAAATTTTTAACTATATCCCAATCAACATCTGCAAGCGTTGCCTGCGGGCAAGGAAGTTCATCATAGGTAACATTTTGCGCATAATATTGCAATAATCGCAATCTTTCAGCATCTGCTCGTCGATTCGTTGAACCAAGCCTTACATATGTTCCACGCTCCATACCTAACGATTTAATATAGTAAGGACCAACTCCATGTGAAACACGAATAATAATAAGTTCCTTTTTGCCGTATGTACATATCTCAATATCTGGCATCAAGTCTGGAGCAATCGATTCATAAATAATATCCGATAAACGCTCTTCCTGCATCAATACATCTTTAACACCAATAACTTTTTTAGTTTTATCTTCAACCCCAATAACAATAGTGCCACCCGCTGTATTTGCAAAGGCAGTAATAGCTTTTAATATACCACTCGGGGATTCAAGACTTTCTTTAAATTCTAATGTCTTGCTCTCATGTAATTTTAATAGCCTTTCTACCATCATTGCTCCCGATTACATAAATCTACATAACCAGCTTACTATGAAATTACTAGGAAATAAATAAACTTTCAAACTTCATAGTAGCTTCATAGTAATAGTGAGCAATGAGCTATGATGAACCCATAAATTAAAATGCCAAACGCGAACTCTAAAAAATTGCGTTAAGCGAAATATTTAAAGACCAAACCACTAATAAAGCAGTATAGCAATAGCCCAATAACATCGATAATGGTCGTTAATAATGGCCCGGCAGAGTGGGCTGGATCAATATTGCATCGTTTGAGTAAAAGCGGCATACAACTACCAAGCACAATAGAAGTAAGCACAATGATAGATAAGGAAAAACTTACCGTAATACTTCCAAGTAAATTGCCATAACTGAGATATGTACGTAAAAATGAAAAAACTCCTAAAATCAACGCGATGATCAAAGCCATTAAAAATTCACGCATAATAAAACGTTTACTATTATCCTCGTCAATCTCACCGGTAGCAAGACCTTGAATCGCTAATGCTGATGTTTGACTGCTGGCGTTACCACCGGTACTCGTAAGCATCGTAATAAAATATGTTAAAAATCCACTCATAATAACTTCATAATATTTTAAAATCATGCTCGAAAACGTTTGAACCAGTAATAAAATAATTAAAATAATACTTCGTTGGTATAAAAGCTTTGAAAATGGAGTTTCGAAATATGTATATTTAATCGGAGACAAAGCAGACATCCGATAAATATCTTCGCCCGCCTCCTCTTCGATAACCTCTGCCAATGCCTCACTCGGAATAACACCTAAAAATATATTTTCTTCATCAACAACAGGCGCAATACTTATGCCATAATGCAACATATCTTTTGCAACAACTTCACGATCTTCATGAACTTGAACGATCAGAACATTTGGTTGCAAAATCGAATGCAGATATGTTTTTGCGTCCTTTAAAACAAGGTCTTCTAAATTAATATGACCAACTAATTCCTGATTTTGATTCACCACATATACCTGCTGATGCAATTCTCTGCTTGGTTGCAATCGCCGAATAATCTGAATACTTTTTTCAACCGTAAAATCCTGCATCAGGGATAAAACATCGGTGTACATAATACCGCCAGCTGACTCGGGGCTAAATTCTAATAAAGACAAAACGCGCTTTTGGTCACGCTTATGCAAAAGCTTTAAATACTTTTGCAGTTCTTCATCAGATAAATCATCTAAAAAGTCGGTTAAATCATCGATAGACAGATGCGTAATAATATAATTACGGTCATGCTCATCAAGCGACTCCAGAAGATTAACCTTCATCAATTGACTCAAATCAAGAAATATATCCAATTGTTGCGATTGGGGAAATTTTAAAAATAATAAACGAGCATTATCAAAATCGAGCATACCCAAAAGCTCTGCTATATCAGCTGGATGTAACTTAACAAGCTCTTTCCATAATTCGATGCCCAAACCATTACTCTGATTTATCACTGAATCAAGATTTTCATGAATTTGTTCCAGAAGCTTTTGAGTCATCATACACCCCATCTCATTAGGAAAAGATTAAAATTAACATCAATTATGATATTAATTTTCAGTTATAAATTTGACATATATTGATATCTCTTTATAATGTTAGTATACACCCTTTTAATATATTGCATAACCTGAAATTAAGAAAGAATTCATGGGAAAATTCAAGCCTATCGATCCCGGCTCTCTTATGACAATACAAATCGATAGTCCAGATATACATATTCGCTTAGATTCTTTGCTCAGCAAAAAATTTACTGGGTATTCCAGAACATTTTTTCAAAAGCTTATTCATGCAAACCTGATAACCATCAATGGAAAACCAGCCAAAGCGAGCATAGTAACAAAATATGGCGATCTGCTCACCATACAGTTCCCTGATAAAAGCCCCACCCCTCATAATCTACAAAAAATTGATCTTCCCGTTGAAATTATCTTCACCCATGAGCATTTTTTTATTATTAACAAACCAGCAAAGCTAACCGTTCATACCCCTGGTACTGGCAATACGGAACCAACCTTAGTTGATTGGCTTCTTGCTTATGCTGATGATATCAAACATGTCGGCATTGCACAGCGCCCTGGTATAGTACATAGGCTCGATAAGGATACCTCTGGTCTTATTATCATTGCTCGCAATAATTATGCCCATGCCATTTTCGGCGATCTCTTTAAAAATCGCCTTATTACCAAAACATATCTTGCCGTTGTCAAAGGGCATCCCCCTGCGCAAGGAACCATCGATTTTAATATCATGCGTCATCCTATACATCGTACACGCATGACCCATAGCACCAGCATGGGCCGCTCCGCGCTCACACACTACACAGTACAGGAATATTTTAAAGATGCATCACTTGTTCGCGTACATCCTATCACAGGAAGAACCCACCAAATCCGAGTACATTTTGCTGCCCTTGGAAATCCATTACTGGGAGATGCGCTGTATCATGCCCGATCTCCTCACATTGATCGTCACGCACTACATGCGACTCATATTGCATTCACCTTTGAGGATGAACAATTTACTTTTCATCAAAACCCACCCGCCGATTTTACACAACTTATTCACACTCTCTCAAAATAATTCGCTTTGTGATAAACTCTTTATATAAAAATTCACAAAAAATATATCTATAATTTTAAGGAAAACAGATGCTTAAACGGGTTAAAGGAACACAAGATTTTCTCGATTTAACTCTCTTTAATTTTTTAATCGATACAGCAAAAAGGCATCTTGCTCTTTATAACTTTTATGAAATTGCAACGCCTATTTTAGAACCGACTGATCTTTTTAAACGCTCTTTAGGAACTGAAACTGATGTTGTCAGTAAAGAGATGTATACCATATCTTCAGAATCAGATAATGATCCAGCCTTCGCTCGATCCATGTCTTCCGACTTGGCGAGCTACGGCGGACAGGAGAAAGAAGCGATATGCCTACGCCCCGAAGCTACGGCACCGACCATGCGTGCATTTTTAAATAATGCGATAACTACTATTCCCTGGAAGGTCTTTTCATGGGGGCCTATGTTCCGAAGAGAACGCCCACAAAAAGGGCGGTTTCGCCAATTCCATCAAATAAATATAGAAATCATCGGCTCATCGGCTATTGCACAAGATGCGTATCTCATAGCTATGCTTGACCGCATATTTACTGATTTAAAACTTGACACCTATGGCTTATTACTTAATTTTATGGGTTGTAGCGATGACCGCAATAGATTTAAATTAATTTTAAAAGATTTTTTAGAAAACAACATTGCAACCTTATGCCAAACATGTCTCCACAGAAAAGATACTAATATTCTCCGTATATTTGATTGCAAAAATCCAACCTGCAAAGCGCTCTATGAAACGGCGCCTATAATAACAGATTATCTATGCACAACATGCAATCAAGAATGGCAAGAGCTTCAGACATTACTCCAACAGCTTTCCATTTCTTATTCGCATGCACCAACGCTCGTACGCGGATTCGATTATTACAGTAAAACCGTTTTTGAATTTATGAGTCTTGATTTAGGAGCACAAAATAGTTTTTGTGGTGGCGGACGTTATAATACTTTAGCAAAAGAGATTGGAGCCCAAACGGACCAACCATCAATTGGCGCCGCGCTTGGCATTGAACGCATCTTATTACTACTAGAACACAAACAAAATCTCCCGCTCCCACACAAGCCACGCATACATGCCATCATTCCATTTGATAAAGCACAAATATCATTATCCTTGCAAATCGCTAATATGCTGCATGCGCATGGATTATGCGCAGAAATTTTTGTTGAAGATGAATCATTAAAAAGCAAAATGCGTCACGCCAATAAAATCGGTGCGCAATTTTGTATCTTAATTGGATCTGAAGAACAGGCTGCCGGCACGGTGACCTTAAAAAACATGATCCAAGGAACTGAAACTACTATTGCTCAAAGAGATTTAATTAAAACATTACTCATATAAGCGCAATCCAGTCAAACAAATGAGGGCAAGTTTTAATAACTTGCCCTCATCATAATATCTCATCACAAATAGTTGATATTCATAGTATCATGAATATTCAATTATCGTCTTTTAGCTGGCTTAATCCATCTTGCATGAGAATATGCAACTTGCGCTTCATGACTAGGCAAAGCGCGCATTTCTGGAGGCATATTATCACGAGGCTTACCGACAACAACTGGAGCTGATACAACCGGTGCAACAACTGGAGCTGGAGCTGCTGATGCTGCTGCAAATGAAGAGCAGTTACCAGTAGCGCATGCGCCGCCACGAACAGCTTGTGCTTGTGCTGATAAATCAGAACGAGCAGGTTGTGCATCTTTTGCAACTTGTTGCGATGATTGAGAATCATTTGCCGGTACTTGCGGAGCTTGTGCAGTAGCTGGAGTTGTTGAAACAAAACCTTTTACTGTGTTATATACACCTGATGCTACACCAACCGCTTTATTACCAGCCCATTTTGCAGAACTAGTAACAGCATCAACACATCGTCCTAATACTGAACGAGTAACTGCTGTCTGTGCTTTTTGATCATCTTTACCAGCCGAAGCTTGTGCTTGTGCATTGTCTGCTTTAACCGTTGATTGGCCATAATATTTATAATAATATGCACCAATAAGAGCCGCTAATGAACCAGCACCAACAACCGCTTTTGTAGTACGTGAACTATTAACAACTCGCGAATAAACAGCTTGCGCAGCTGATTTAGCTTTTGTTGCAACAGAGCTAGCTGCATTTGCGATAGCTGCTTTTACTTTTTGCGTACGGCTTACCGTAACAGGAACTTGGCTGCTGCTAAACGGCCAGAATGCAGAAGCTTGTCCAACTGCTAACCCAGAAGCCAACACCATGGCTAACATATTCTTTTTGAATGTAGTATTCATAGAATTATCCTTCTCGTTTGTATTACTACGTGTCTTGAGACCCAATGCCTCAATTCTTTATTAGTTTAAATTAGTCTATTTTTACTGTCAAAAGCCCTATTTTTAAGGCTTTTTACTTCTGAATAATTATTCAATATGATTCATGAATCCATAATCATCTTTTAATTGACCAAGCCCCGTTAGCTTTAAACTCACGATGTTATTTACAAAAGGGCCCGGTCAAAATCTTGAGAAATACCATAATCACAATTAATCATGATATCAATATAAGATGATTTAAAAATTAGAACGTTCGATAACTGTCAATTTCGCAGCTGATATTACTCATCTTAAACGAATAATTTTGACAGTCAAAAGGGGGTATTCTATCACTCAAACACAACCTTGCCATTCTTTAACCGCGCAGCAACCTGCTGTGTCTCCGGATGATGCAAAAGATATTGCGCCAGGGGGACACTGATCAGATTTTGCACGGCCCGTTTTAATGGGCGAGCACCAAATTCAGGTTCATACCCTTCTTCAGCAATTTTTTGCAATATTTTATCATCAACATCCAATGTTAATTGTCGTTCAGCAAGCCGCTCTTTTACTAAATCAATTTGAAGTTTTGCAATTTTGATGACATCATGCGGGGTTAGCATCTTAAAGAATGCTATTGCATCGATACGATTCAAAAACTCAGGTCTAAAGTTTTTATGCAATAGTTGCTCAATAGATCGTTTTACCTCATCATCTAATGATTTTGCCGCTAAAATAATATCTGATCCGATATTTGATGTCATAATGATGATACAATTTTTAAATGAAACAGTTCTTCCCTGACTATCTGTTAAATGTCCTTCATCGAGAATCTGTAAAAATATATTAAATACATCGGGATGTGCTTTTTCAATTTCATCAAATAACACAACACTATATGGCTGTCGACGGACAGCTTCGGTCAATTGCCCACCCTCTTCATAACCAACATATCCTGGCGGAGCACCGATTAATCGAGCGACGGCATGCTTTTCCATATACTCAGACATATCAATTCTAATCAAACGCTTTGCATCATTAAACAAAAAGTCTGCTAATGTTTTAGCAACTTCCGTTTTACCAACGCCGGTTGGCCCC
>Ga0206997_10148_pt1 | contig 20202 bp, 19 predicted proteins | sample Alteio_BWMinCont_3_FD_153478 | JGI IMG/M metagenome (GOLD analysis project Ga0206997, IMG submission 153478) | Enriched cells from forest soil in Barre Woods Harvard Forest LTER site, Petersham, Massachusetts, United States -... | ecosystem: Environmental > Terrestrial > Soil > Temperate forest >...
TCATGGTAACGTTTGAAGCATTGGAGAGTACCAGACCGGTTTGCGCAGAGATATTGAGATTGGTAAGTGTAAGGTTTGAAATAGAATTGGTAGTATTGGCGAGGCCTATAAGGCTGCCCGCATTTGATGCGCCCGTTACAGTGAGGTGATCGATAATCATGTTGGTGACAGAGGGGACATCGGTGAGATTAGTACCTGTATTGCTGGAGTAGAGGTAGTCTATGATAATGGGATTGGGCACATTTGCCATAGTGATATTTGAATAACTGAGGTTGTTGATAGCACCACCCAGGCCGATGTTTGACTTGATACGGATGCCATTTGCAGTACCGTTGAACGAGCAGTTACTTACCCTTACATAGTTTACACCACAGTCGGTTTCGCTACCAATAGAAAGCCCGTGGCCGTGCAGGAATGTGCAGCCGCTGATAATAATGGTATCTGTAGGGTAACCTAATTTACCACTTACCCTGCCACCCTTTACAGCTATACAATCGTCACCATCATCAATAGTGCAATTGGTAATGGTAACACTTGTTGCGTTGGATGGGTCTATACCATCGGTATTAGGTGAATTAGCCGGAGCGTAGATCTTTACATTGTTGACCGTAACCCGGGAGCATTGATTGGGCACGAAATGGAACGATGGTGAATTTTGTAGTGTTATGCCATCGAGCTTTACGTTGGTACAAGTAGTGAAGTACACAAGGCGCGGCCTTGAAAGAGTGCCACCGCTTGCATTGAAAGCAGCCCACCATGGTGCGCCGTTACCGTCTATAACGCCTTTGCCGGTTATGGAAATATTGACTGCTGAAGTAGCTCCTATCAAGTTAAGCAGTTTGCCATTAACTGTAAAATCGCTCATGGTGCCGCTGGCAGTGAGTACTGCCAGGGTATCGAGCTGCAGGTTTACATTGCTGCGCATGGTTATGGGGCCTATTACATAATTGCCCGCAGGCACTTCTACTGTGCCGCCACCCATGGCGTTGCAGGAGTCTATTGCAGACTGCAACACAGCACCCTGGTTGCTGCCATCGGCAGCCATATGCACTACATAATGGTAAGCCGGTGTTGAATTATTTTTCTTTGAGCACGATAACAGCGTAACAAATGCTGCCATGCAAACTACATACTTCATTCTGCGATTTTTTTAGATAACATTTTTACGGATACATGATTATTTATGTGCTCCGGCTGGTAAATAAAATTAAGATTTAAAGACTGGTTGGATAAATGGTTTTATGCAATCGTTGCCGAAAAGGGGAAGCTGATTATGGTTTCTGATATGCTGTTGCGTGGGAGGTGTCTTGTCAAAATGCAGCCTGAAAAAAGTTTGGTTAGGTCATAGCAATCCGATTTTAAATTGAAAAGTGGACAGGTATGGGGTGTATGGCTTTGTAGTAGTTGATATACGTTTTATTGTCTGGTTTTTTATTTTGTGTCTTTGCGAGGCACGAAGCAACCTTATGCTATTGTGGATATTTCAATGTGAGTGTGATGATGCGTTTGCGCAAGTTGATGTTACGAAAGGTTGCTTCGTACCTCGCAATGAACATGTTTGTGTAATGGTGCCTGTGCCCCCTTCTTGAAAAAAGGATGGGAGCTTGTAAAATGTCTGTTGTAAAAAATAATTTGGGAACGGACATTTTGAGTTGGTTTGCGGCCTGAAATATGCTGTGGTGGCTTATATTAAATTTTAGTTGCACCCTGCAAAATGTCTTAAAATGTCCGTTGGAGGACATTTTAAGATTAGCAATTTTTAAGAACTCAACTCATATTTTATACTGTGCCCTGCTGACGCGAGGGTTTACAGGTTATATATGCGGGTGCAAGGTACTATTGATGGCCCGTATTTCAGTAAAGAAGTTATGCACTGTTCCACGAGTTGGAATGTTCCACGGAAGTAGGGGATGGATGAATGATAAATGTTAAGATTTTTTTGTCATCAACTTTGCTATAGTTTCATCCTTTTGCTTTAGCATTTCCTCTTTTTCTTTCAACAGTCTTTCGTATAGTTCTACGACTTTATCAATCGGATTAAAATGATATTGATAATTTGCAGCATTATCATTCATATTTTGAATATTGAAAATAACAGCATCTTCATTAAAGTTTTTTAATGCCTCGGGGGTGATTCCGATTGCGGATGCGATAAGACTTAATAAGTCATCATCAATTTCCGCCTTTTGTTCAATCTTTGAATATTCAGATTGGGAAAGATTAAGTTTTGCAGCAATCTCTTTTTGAGTTTGTTGCTTCATTCCACGAAGCTTCGCAATGTTGTTACCTAAATGACCCATAATGAATGAAACTAATTATGCAACTTAATATGAGAAATAATATATGCCGTAAAATATGACAGTTTTGGCATAAAATATAATTCTGCGGCATTTGCTTTTATAAAACCCCTATTCTACTTTCACATTCAGAAGGTAATTAATATTCCCTTTGATAGACTGTTTAAAGGTCATTACCCTTTGTATATAGTTGGTAGGTATTAAATCTAACTGTTGAATTTGAAATAAACATTATCCCTGCGCCCACTGCGATTTCACCCATTAGACCAGCTTTTGAATGTCCCTCTTTGTCCTCGGTTCCGCTCTTTAAATGCCATTCAAAACAAAAAATCACATACACACACAGATGAAACACATCTCCGTTTTTAAAGCAGTGCTTTTTGTGCTGCTCATTGCAGCCAGCGCAGGTAAGGTCTGCGCCGCATCGGGCGACTTTGTAACATTCAAAATTTTTATCGCGGATTCTACCTACGTTCCCACGATAACCACGAGTGGTTCCTATTTAACGCTCACCTTTGCCGATCCAACGCTCACGTCATTACTCAGCGGGTATCATGTAACTCAATTTCACAAGGCACATGCCTACTCTCGGCATGCGTACTTACAGAAATTCTGGTTGGTGACCGTGGACAATATTTCCATGATGACCGACATGCTAAATTACAGTTCTACCGTATTCCCCTGGGCCAAAATCGTACCTCAGGTGCAATGGGTTGGCATATGGCCGCCTGACCCTAATGACTATAGCGGAAATCATGGACAACTGGATTTAGTCAACACGCCAAATGGTTGGGCAATCGATACCGGAAGGCCTGGCATCGTCATTGGTGAAGTCGATGGCTATTTTGATACCCTCAACGTAGATTTAGTCGGCAAAAAAACGCCTTATCATACGGAGTATGCCGGCGCCCCGTTGGGTTTTTCAATAAACCATGGCACAGCTACTGCTGGTATAATGGCTGGCCGTACCAATAATGGCACCTATTTTGCCTCCATGTGCCCCGGATGCATGCTCGAATTGAACCAATACGCAGGAAATGCAACAGATTCTATGACGGCGATGTCGTTGGTTCATGGAGACAGAATATTGAACGCGAGTTTTGGATTTTGCAATCCTACGACGGAGTTCTGGGATGATGAAGAGGCTTATGATGAAATATATGAAAACAATACGTTTGTGGTGTGTGCAGCAGGCGATGGAATTTTTCCTGCCGCAGATTGCTATTCACGTTCGACGTATTTTTATCCGGCTTCCTATAGCCATAATTTCTCGGTTACTGCGGTGGGCTATGATCCAACACCGGGGGCAACGACGAATATTAAATTCTATCATGACGGTGATACCTCTGCGGCGAGAATTGATAGTCAATTCACCCACAACGACCGTGTCGATCTCATGGCTCCGGGCTACAATATGAATGTCTTAATTTCCGGAACCTTAAATGGCGGCACCTGGACTGAAACAGCAAGCGGCACGTCATTCAGTTCTCCAATGGTAGCTGGCGCAGCGGGTGTCATGCTTTCTTACAATTCTGCCTTATCGCCCTATCAAATGGCTTATATTTTAAAATATACCGCCAACGATTCCCCTTTTATTTACGCGGCGAACGCTCCTTACTCGGGTCAACTCGGGGCGGGAGTGCTCGATTTTGGGAAAGCGATGAATTATTTAAGCGCGAACACTAATGTCGCGAATGATCCCAACCTGACAACGCTCACGATTGATGGGGTTGAAATAAATTCGCTCTGCACACCGCATAATTCACCGTCCAATCTTACACCGCAGTTAACCACGCATGTTTCCGGTGGCTCAGGAACTTATGCATATAAGTGGACAAAGATGATAGATGACAGGCTGCCTTTACATGGTGCTGACACAACAAGTCCTAATCCAAGAATAGACTCGCCTTGGAACGGTGAAGTTATTTTTGATTACTATCTTGAGGTAACAGATAATAATCCCATTCATCCTAAAAAAGCGTCGAAGCAAATCTCGTTTAATTTGAATAATTATCTTACAAGCTGGGACTTAGCGATGCAGGATTCATACATGGATATGCTTAACGAACCCAACACACAGGCTACCGTTGATCCTATCGACTGGCAGATTTGGAAAAGCCCTGATATCTGGAACCGGGATACGCTGGATGGTGGAACTACCCATCAAGATCCTCAGTACAAGGGGACGACCCCTATAGATTCTAACTACGTTTACGTTAAAGTAAGAAATGTCGGTTGCGTTACGTCTCCGATAGGTAAGCGTCTTCACCTCTACTGGACAAAGGCATCTACGGGCGAGACATGGCCAGGAGACTGGGATACAGCAACATTTAATGGCAGGCCAGCAGGTCGTGAAATTACGGATACCAGTGGGATTATTATCGATAGTATCCAGCCCGGCCAAACAGTTACGCTTGTACGGGGCTGGATACCGCCAAGACCGCAAAATTTTTCAACAACACCCGACTCCTTAACCGATGTAGAAGCATGCTTGCTTGCCCGTATCGTGGACGGGCACAACACGGCCGACCCTGCGGGGATGACGTTTAAAGAAGTGGCGAATACATCGAGAAATGTCGATAGCAACAATAATATCGTCACCCGGAATCTCACCGTCTATAATCTAGATGGTGTCGATGTCCTTCATCACCAAATTGGGATAGGGAACCCTGAAAATACGATTCAAACATTCAATATTAGCTTTGCGACAGACAAGCATTATTTAAAATGCCTCTCAGGCGATATCTCGAATATCATATCACGCGTAAAACTTATCCTCAGTCCAGGATTGTTTAGTGCATGGGCGGCGGGCGGCCATAAAGGAAATTACACCGACTATGATGTAGCATCTAGCTCTGTCTGGTTCAGCTCAGTTTCAGATTTCATGCAGTTACAAAGCATAAAGCTCTCTGCGGGACAGAAAGAGTATATGAACATCGAAACCGATGGCAATTCAGCAATTGGCTCCTACCAGTTTGCGCCTTTCAATCTCAATGTGACGCAAGACCTGGTCAAAGGCACCGATACGACGATCTATGGGTGCGCAACCTATGGCATTTATCCGGATAGTGCCCATTTCAAATCGCTGCCATCTCAAACGCCAACCATCGTCAAAAAGCAAACAACAGATTTTTGGGGATATCCGAGCCCGACACATGATGGCGTGGCTATTTATTCTGCAACCTACAAGCAAACAGCACAGATTGAGGTGGTGGATATGCTCGGCAGGGTGGTTGTCCAGTCTGTTCACGATTTCAGTCGTTCGAGTCAAAGCAACATCCGTCTAGGCGAGTATGCACCGGGCGTTTATGCGATCCGCATTCATTGTGCCGATGGCACAACGCAAACGATTAAAATCACAAAACAATAAATCTTTATACCTTTAATCTGAAAATGAAATGAGTATGAAATGGTATCTGTTATGCTTATTGTTTTTGCCGTTATCGATGACGGGGCAAACGATCCCTATTGGCTGGATAGATAATTCTTTTGGCATTAATGGTTCTGACACCATAAACGATGTAATACCAGATCTGTTATCTGTTTTCAAAGGCGATAGCCTTATTTCTGTTGGAGCAGCGGCAATAGGCGGTGTCATAGTGGCAAAATTTGATAACAATGGGTATCCATGCGCAAATTTTGGCACAAATGGCTCTCTGCACTTCAATATTCCAGGGTATGGAAACAGCTTTACTCAATCTGCAACCGTGCAGCCAGATGGTAGAATATTGATCGCAGGATATGGGATTGGTGACACTACACTCAATGATTTCCTGATCGTCCGGCTTATGCCTGATGGTTCGTTTGATACATCCTTCAATAAAACAGGCATATTGGCAGCGGATTTTGATCAACTGGATAATGATTTATGGAATATAGGATTACAACCTGATGGCAAGATACTGGCGTGTGGCACAACATCGACAGATACAGGGCTAAGACTGGAACTTGTCCGCTTCAGGAACAATGGAGCCATTGATTCCACCTTTGGAACTGCTGGCAGAGCAGGATTGATTCTCGGCGGTAATAGTGGCCCAATGTATATGGCGAGGCAGCCCGATGGTAAAATTGTTGTTGGTGGAGGCTGGGGTGGAGCAAGCAATGCCGTTAGCGTGCTAATGCGTTTTGATTCTACCGGAACGCTGGATTCTACCTTCGGCATCCATGGGCAGAATATAACCCCAACGCCGAATACCTGGATATTTTCTTTGCAGTTGCTACCAAGCGGTAAATTTCTGACTTCCGACGGAATAGGATTTGCAAGATACAACGCAAATGGAAATCCCGATAGCACGTTTGGCACGAATGGGGTGGTCAATCCGAACGTTGCTCTTACCAATGTTTCCGTACCCTGTAGCGTAGCTCCTACCCCTGATGGTAAGACTGTGTACACGATCACCGAAGAGGTAGGTGGGGTTGCCAAAGAAATACTTGCCCGCTTCAATAGCGATGGTAGCCCTGACACAACCTTTGGCACTGAGGGCATAATTGTGAACTTAGTCCCTGAAATAAAAACCTATAAGAATTACGTAGATGCTGTGCAGGTGCAGAGCAGCGGCAAGATCGTTACATCCGGTTTTGTGCAAACGCACATAGGCGATGGATTGGGTGTGCTAACACGGTATTTCCAAACGAGTACTGGCGTGCCGTCTATAACGGGTAATTTCGACCAGTTGACCTTATATCCAAACCCTGCGCAGCACGATGTGACGATTGTCTCTTCGATATTGCGCGGCAACGTGTTGCTGCATATCCTCGATATGAATGGGAAGATTGTGCAAAGCCAAGATTTGCAGTTTCAAAACGGTTCGGTATCGTTCCACACAGATATTGCACCCGGCGTTTATGGCTTGCAGCTCTCCGACGAAATCGGGCAGCTCAAAACAGCAAAATTGGTTATCGAAAGATAACCGCTAAAGAAGGTTTATAGGCGCTGGTCTATTCTTAGACCGGCTTTTTGTTTTAAACAGAGCTACATGTAAAAAGCTGACCAGACTTATTGAACGTACAAGAGTGCGACGCAAGGGACGATGATAGCAGGTATGCTGCCAGTAGCAAAAAAAACCTGCGGTAATACACCCATACAAAATGCTTACCAGCAAAAGCTTTCACAAAAAAAACTCTGACCTATATCAGGTATAAATACAATATCATAGGGTATTCTGCTACCAAAGAACCATTACTTGCTATCATCTCATCATATTTCTCCTATATTACTGCATCACTACATTATCGCATTACAGCATTAATTCCTATTTTTGACCCCTCATGAAGCATTTACCCAACCTGCTTACGCTGGCCAACCTTTTTTGCGGCTGCATTGCCATCGCATTTATATTGAATGCGCAACCTTTTTTGGCCAACTTCAGCAATGGTGAGCAGTACTGGGTGTATGGTACCCAGCAAGCATACCTGGGCAGCCTGTTCATAGTTGCCGCCGCCATTTTTGATATGCTGGATGGCCTGGCGGCGCGCGCCCTTAAAGTATATTCCCCCATAGGTAAAGACCTCGATTCCCTGGCCGATGTTGTATCCTTCGGGGTCGCGCCATCTATGATACTGTTCAAAATGCTGTGGGGCACTTACATGAGCCAGCCCAACGCTATGGATGTACCTATGCTGGCTATGACACCTGCCTTTCTTATAGCATGCTTCGGTGCCCTAAGGCTCGCAAGGTTCAACACTACCGCTACACAACAAAAATCTTCTTTTATAGGTATGCCAATACCGGCAGTAGGTTTGTTTATAGCCACGCTGCCATTGCTCAATTGGTACAACCCATTGGGCCTGGGTACAATGCTGCAGGGCAAGTGGACACTTTATGCTATTATAGGCATACTGTGCTGGCTTATGGTATCGGGCATCCGTTTCTTTAAGATCATCCCTGCCAGCTTTAAGCCTGCATACGCCTGGCCTCAATTATTGCTTATAGTAATTACAGCTGTGGCTATACCACTTTTACATGTAGCAGCTATACCGCTGGCATTTATAATTTATATACTATTGTCTTTAGTGTATAAACAGCCGCAGCCTAGCAATGCATAACCTAGAATTTATAAAACAGAAACAAACAGCAATATGAAATATACAGCGCACATCAACATTATGCCGCATAAAGAATTGCTTGACCCACAGGGTAAGGCAGTAAGTAATAGCCTCCACAATCTTGGGCTTAGCCAGGTACATGACGTACGTATAGGCAAACATGTAACACTGCACCTGGAAGCTGCCAATGAAGCTGAAGCAAACAGCCTCACCAACGAAGCCTGTAAAAAATTGCTGGCCAATGGGGTAATGGAAAGTTTTGAATTTTCACTGACTGCTAATTAAAACAAAGGTCCGGGCATCCATGTCCGGACTGTTCTATATACATGCGCCTATACCTGGTACCATCGCCAATTGGCAACCTGGGTGATATCACCTACAGGGCCGTAGAGGTGCTTAAAAACGCCGATGCCATTTTGTGCGAAGATACCAGGACCAGCAGCGTGCTGCTGCGGCACTACGCCATTCAAAAGCAGCTGGTCCCCTACCATGCCCACAATGAGCATACTACTTTACCCAAAGTTATAGAGCATCTCCTTGCCGGCAAAACGCTTGCCTTGCTTACCGATGCCGGCACTCCCGGGATATCAGATCCGGGGTTCCTGCTCATCCGCGAGTGTACCCGCAACAATATACCTGTTGAGTGCCTCCCTGGGGCTACAGCCTTTGTGCCTGCTCTGGTGCAAAGTGGCATACCATCTAATAGCTTTGTATTCGAAGGGTTTCCCCCACTGAAAAAAGGCCGCCAGACCTTCATGAAAAAACTGGCGGAAGAAGAGCGTACCATTATCCTGTACGAATCGCCCCACCGGCTCATAAAAACCTTGCAGGAGCTCGGCACCTACCTGGGTACCACCCGCCAGGCTGCTGTATGCCGCGAGCTTACCAAAATATACGAAGAGACCCGCAAGGGCACCCTTGAAGAACTTGCCACCTATTACGAGGCACATCCGCCCAAAGGTGAGATAGTTATTGTGGTAGCGGGTAAGGAGGAATAGTTCTCATATCACAGCATAAGCAATAGCAAAAAAATGCCCGGTACTTTGCAGGTACCGGGCATGTGTATGGTTATAGTTCTTAATTAATGGTGGTGATGCGCATGTGCGTCAGGAGCCTTGAAAAATTCCTCTTCGCTTACTTCCTTATGCTCAATGTCAAACTGCGTTTCCAGGAAGGTAAACAGTTTAGCAAACAGCAGGCGGCGATAGGTTTCGTCAAGGGTCTTTTCTTCCTTCACTACCTTCAGCATGTAGCTTTCCAGCCATGGCGCGTCTTCATCGCTGTCCATACCAAAGTAAGCCAGTACCTTGCTCTTTATATCATTCAGTACTTCGTCGCGGGTTATCTGTATGTTGTTGTTGATGATGAGCTGATCGCTGATCAATGTCCAACGTAGTTGGTGGTCAAAGCTGCCAAATTCAGCCTCTACTTCCCTATCCGTTTTTCTGGTTTCGCCACCATCGCGCATCCAGCGTTTCAGGAAGGGTACAGGCAGCTCAATAGGGGTAGTGTGCACCAGCAGCTCATACATTTCGTTGTGCAGGCGGTCAGTGGCTATACGTTCAAATTCGCGGCTCAGTTCACCTTTTATCTTTTCCCTGAAGGCGCTTTCCTCAGTGATCATTTCATTAGGGAATACCTGCAAAAACAATTCTGCGTTCAGTTCGTGCGGTATTAGCTGGGCAATGCGGGTAATAGTAAGCTTGTAGTGGTTGTTTGCAGCCTCTTCACCCTGCTTCAGCGGGTTCTTCAGGAAGGCAGCCAGCTCTTCTGCAGTGCAAACCTCAGCAGGTACAAAAACCACTGTATCGTTCACATGCTTGCCCATCAGCAATTCCTGCAGTTTCGCAGGGAATTTTTCAAGCGGCATCACATCTTCGGTCTTCTGTGCATCTGCAAGTGCATTGCCACCGGCATAGCTGGCTTCATATGCTGCTGATATCAAGTCTTCCTTACCACCAATCACTTCCAGGTCTTCAGTCTTACCAAAGCGTTGTGCTATACGCTTCAGCTCATCGTCCATCATCGTATCGCTAATGGCAATACTATATTTTGTAAGCTTTTGTTTTTCTTTTAGTGGGGTTATTTCAAAATCAGGTTTTAAACCTATTTCAAAATCAAAGTCCACATCAGCAGCCTCATCCATATTCAGTCTGCTGGTGCGGGTAGGCATCACCATAGGTTGGGCAAATATGGCAAGCTTTTCGGCTTTCAGGTAATCTTCTAGTTGGCGGCCGGCAGTTTTTAACACCTCGTCTGTAAAAATAGACTGGCCATACATCTTCTTTACCATGCCAAATGGCACCATGCCTTTACGAAAACCGGGCATAGCTACAGACTTGGCCTGCTGCTTCAATTGCTTTTCAAACGAAGGCAGGTAATCTTCTTTAGTTAATTTAACGGTTATTTTATCGTGCAGGTTACCTATGCTTTCGCGTGTTACTGTAGCCATTTTTTAAATTTTGGTGTTAAGAAAAAAGTCGGGCTCGGCTAAGCCAAGACCGACTAATTTATTTTAAGTGCGGGCGGAGGGACTCGAACCCCCAAGCCTCACAGCACTAGATCCTAAGTCTAGCGTGTCTACCAATTTCACCACGCCCGCAATATTTGGGACGGCAAAGGTAGTATATTTTATTATTCACACCATACCAATGAGGCAAATTATTTATTTTCACCCGACGAACCAGATACAAAGCTTTATCGTATATATTTAACTGCGTTTCGGTGGCAGGAAAATTGCAAGAGGTTTTATTTAATAAACTAATGAAGATGGCAGTAAAGAAAGCAAGCATACTTGTGGTGGAAGATGAGGAAAGCCTGCGGGAAGCGCTAAAGCTGAACCTGGAACTTGAAGGATATGAAGTTACCACAGCCGATAATGGCCCCCTGGTGCTTAAAATGGTTAAGAATGAATACTTTGACCTTATTGTATTGGATATAATGCTGCCAGGTATGGATGGAGTAACAGTGTGCGAAACCATCAGGATGCAACACAATGATGTGCCCATTCTATTCTTGTCGGCCCGGAATAGCAGTGCCGATAAAGTAGAAGGCCTTAAAAAAGGTGGGGATGACTATCTTACAAAACCGTTTAATCTGGAAGAATTACTACTACGCGTAGATAAGCTCATAGTAAAAAACAAGAAGATAAAGGAGCCCCAATCTGTTGCAGATATATATGAATTTGATGGCTGCAAAATAGATTTCGCGGCACATGAGTGTATAGATAAGAATGGCGCTATACAAGAACTAAGTAAAAAAGAGGCTGCTTTATTAAAGCTATTGGTAGAGCATGAAGGTAACGTGGTATCGCGCGAGCAGATATTACAGATCGTGTGGGGCTATAATGTGTACCCCACCACCCGCACCATAGATAATTTCATACTTAATTTCCGTAAATATTTTGAAGAGGATAGCCGTAACCCTAAGCATTTCCATTCGGTGAGAGGTATAGGCTACAAATTCACTGCATAAGCAGCCAAAATGGTTAGGGCATTATCACAGGCCCCAGCAATACCAACCATAGCACCGCCCCGGCAATACCACCAGTAAGGCCAGCAGTCAGGAAAGTAAAACGTTGCTGTACAGGAACAAACTTGAATGTAATAACGACCAGCACCACAAGGGCAATAAGCGCCAACAACGCAGAAAACCACCACCCATTCCAGTGCAGTTGCCGGGCAATTTTAAACTCGTCGCCTGTGTACTTGTAGGCACCCGCTACCGCTATCGTAGCGGCACACACAAAATTGAATAATTCGCGCAGCCAGAATAAAGAGAGAAAGATCAGCAGCCATTGCTCAATTCTCAGATTTTTCTGATAAACGGAATTGGCGCAAAACAAACACAGCAGCAAAAAGCCTATTGTGCCTGTAGCCATTGTTTGTAATGGACCACCTATAATAAATAGAAGCTGATCGCGGTTCCATTCATCAGTCTCCGGAAGGATGCCGGGCTTATAACCCATACTTGTATAGGCGTAAGAAATATGCTGTCCTTTGTATCCCAGGAGCCTGCCTGTAAGAAAATGTCCCAACTCATGCAACAGTGTGCCAGCCAACGCAAACACTATAAAACCTATGAAAAGAAGAATAAAGGTCTTTTTATTAAAGTGGAGGGGTATAGGCAAGTCCATGCTATATGAACGATGTAGGTACTGTACTTATTGTTACCATTTCAAGTCTGCATCTTCGTCATTATACCCGGGGCTGTTATCCCTCCTACTCTGTGCCTTTTCTATTTGCCGCAGGTAAATAAGATGTGCAATGGCATGCGGTGCATCACCCGTGTTCATGGCATCGTAAAGCTTATACTCCTGTATATCAAGCCGGTACATCAGTTGAAAAAAGGCTTCTGTATCCCGTTCCAACAGCGCCTTTATTTTTAATGCCAACATTTTCAGCAGTTCTTCTTCTGTTACCATTCCGGGTAACTGCAATCCTAATTCTTGCTGTATGGCACCCGATATCTGTGCTATAATATCTGACATAAAAAAACTTACTGCTTTGCGGCAGTAAGTTAAGTTAGTTTCAATAAATATATGGCTTAGAACATTTTTGTCTGTTCCTGTATGTACTGCCTGATCTCACTCAGCGGCATACGCTCCTGCAGCATACTATTGCGGTGGCGGATGGTCACGGTGTTGTCTTCCTTGGTCTGGTGGTCTATAGTTACGCAGAACGGAGTACCTATAGCATCCTGGCGACGATAACGCTTACCTATCGTGTCTTTCTCCTCGAAGAAACATTTAAAGTAAGGTTTGCACTCATCAATCAGGCCGCGGGCTATTTCAGGCAGGCCATCTTTTTTAGTCAGGGGGAGCACAGCAAGTTTTATTGGTGCCAGCATAGCGGGTATTTTTAGTACCGAGCGGCTATCCTGCTTATCTGCAGTGCTCAGGTCTTCTTCCTCATAAGCCTCGCTCAGTATCATCAGCACAGTGCGGTCGAGCCCTATGGAGGTTTCTATTACATAGGGTACGTAATGCTGGTTGATGTCTGTATCGAAGTAAGTAAGCTTCTTACCGCTATACTCCTGGTGCTGTTTCAGGTCAAAATCGGTACGGCTGTGTATGCCTTCCAGCTCTTTAAAACCGAAAGTGAAATCATATTCAATATCGCAGGCAGCATCAGCGTAGTGTGCCAGTTTCACATGGTCGTGAAAGCGATATTTGTCGGCACTGATGCCCAGGCCCAGGTGCCACTTCATGCGGGCTTCCTTCCAGTATTCATACCATTCCTTCTGTGTACCTGGTTTAATGAAGAACTGCATTTCCATCTGCTCAAACTCACGCATACGAAATATGAACTGGCGCGCTACTATCTCGTTACGGAACGCTTTACCTGTTTGTGCAATACCAAATGGTATCTTCATACGGGCAGTCTTCTGCACATTCAGGAAGTTCACAAATATACCTTGTGCAGTTTCGGGGCGCAGGTATATAGTGCTGGCATCTTCTGCCACAGAACCTACCTCTGTGGAGAACATCAGGTTAAACTGGCGAACATCGGTCCAGTTACTAGTACCACTAACACCACATTTTATCTTTTTGTCTTCCACAAATTGTTTGAGGCCAGAAAAATCATTAGCAGCAAGTAAGTGATCCATTTCAGCCAATACCGCGGTGGCTTCTGCTTCGGGCAGGGTTTCAGCATAGCCCTCTATCAGGTGGTCAACACGGTAGCGTTTCTGGCTATCCTTGTTGTCTATCATCGGGTCGCTGAAGTTATCAACATGACCACTAGCCTTCCATACGGTTGGATGCATGAATATAGCAGCATCTATACCTACTATATTATCGTTCATCTGGGTCATACTCCGCCACCAATAGTCGCGTATGTTCCTTTTCAGTTCAGCGCCATACTGTCCGTAGTCATATACAGCACTCAGACCATCATATATCTCGCTCGATGGGAAGATGAAGCCATACTCTTTACAGTGGCTTATAATATTTTGCAGCTTATTCTCATTTGCCATAACGTGGGCAAAAATAGCGGATTTGTTTTGTAGATGGTATTTAGTTGGTAGAAAGTCGGCAACTTCCCTAATGACACTTAAAATGCTCAAAAGGCTCGAAACAGGATAGGCATTTATATAATGCTTTGCATGAAGTAGGTCCAAAATTGCTAACCATCTGTGTGTTGTCTGAGCCACAGCGTGGGCAGGTTATCTCATCTTCCTCAAAAAGACCCAGCGCCTGGTATGCTTTACGATTGGGTGGCGCTATGCCATAGGCTTTCAATTTCTGTTTGCCCTCTTCGGTCATCCAGTCTGTAGTCCAGGCAGGGCTTATTTGGTTTTCTATCTCCACGTAGCGTATGCCATGACTGGCAAGCGCCATACGTATGTTTATGGCTATTACATCCATAGCAGGGCAACCGCTGTAAGTAGGTGTGATAATAACCTTTATAGCTGTAGCCCCGTTTCTATCGCTGATAATTATATCTCTAACTATTCCCAGATCTAAAATTGTAAGTACCGGCACTTCCGGGTCTGTAACAACATTTAACCAACTATATACCTCTGCCGAATCCATAAACAATAAAAAATATTTATAGTTAACTGAAAATTAATTTACTAACTATAGATAATTTGAATGAAATTTATATTTTTGAGTTCTTTCTTACTATTAAAGTTACGCAAAAGCCATCAAAAAGTTACTGTACATAATCGTCCTGCTGTTTGTAGTATCGTCATTGCATGCCCAGGAAAAAGACATTTCATTTTACGTAGTTGCCCACCAGGACGATTGGCAACTCTTTATGGGTGCCAATGTATTTAATGATATCCAAAACTTTTCAGAGACAGGACCATTCCCTAATGGGAAAAGAGTAGTCATTATTCATACCACGGCCGGTAACCTGAATGATATAGACGATTCTACTCCTTGCGATTGCAGGGACCCACATGATACAAGTATTAAAAAGGTAAAATATTGGAAAGCAAGGGAAGCAGGTGTAAAAAACTCTGTGCACCTGGCAGCATGCAGGCGCGGAGGCTGGGGACCTTCATTCCCTTATCCTAAAGATGAAACTGTTGTTATTAACGGCCATAGCATTACAAAAGCCTCTTTTAAAAATACTGTTACTTATTTTTTACGCACCAAAACAGGAATGTTTGATAAATGGAGAAATGATGAAAACGCCGATGTAGGAACAGTGGATACATCCACCACATACCTTGATTGGAGTGACCTGGTGACTACCATATATTACATATACAAGGCAGAAATAGATAGCATATCCTGCAAGAGTTTACCGGAATTTAATGTGACTGACATAGATAACAATACAAACCCTAACGACCATCCGGAACATTACCAAGCTGGCCGTGCAGGCTTTGAAGCTGCACAGTTACTAGCTAAGAATGCAGGCACCCCATACAATGTAACCTTGTTCATGGGATACAATAGTCAGAACATGCCTGAAAATATTAAGGAGCCTGATGCCCAATCTGAAGCCGGGCTCGCCGCTGCATATTGCCTGGCTTTGCTGGATTACAATGCATGGCCAGAATGGGGACCTCTGTTTTATGACTGGACCAGTCGCAATTACTATAGAACCATAACAACAGCCCAACAGGCTATAGCTAATACTAATGTTTGCGGCCAGGATAGCCTTACCGGCGCCCAGGCTAAAATATATCCTAACCCAGCCAACAAGCAGTTGAATATAAAAATAAACATTCCCCTTAAAACCAATTTGGATATACAAGTGATGGATGCCAGTAGCAAAATCTTATACTCAGCCAGCATACCTTTCGATACCCACAATACCTTTATTATAAATACAGCAACTTACCCTAACGGTTCTTATTTGCTTACTTTGGAAAGCGGAGGCACCAAAATATCCGGTAATATTTTCCAGGTGGTGCATTAATGCCAACGGAAAATCTATTCTACCCCACCATCCATAATCAATAAATATATTTTAAGGCACTTGCATAAAATATCTAATTGCGTATATCTTTGCAACCCGCTTGCGGACTGGGGAATTAGCTCAGCTGGCTAGAGCGCTTGCATGGCATGCAAGAGGTCATCGGTTCGACTCCGTTATTCTCCACAAGCTTTAAATCGCCTTCGGGCGATTTTTTTTTGTTACGTTTTATGGGCTAGCATTCTCCCAATTTCTTCGTAATTTTATTGAAAGGAGAAAATTGATATGTGGAACCAGATCCTAACTTATTTCTACCTGCGCAAAAGAGATCCAAACGCTCCGCGTAATGCCAATATTTACCTCATGCATGGCATGAACCGTATTTCTCTTATTGTATTCCTTATTGGTATTATTGTAATGATCGTGCGGTTAATTCGCCGTTAATGATATGATTTGCCTTGCAGCCTCTGCAGACGCTTGTTTGTCCCCCAACCTATCCCAGAGCTCTTTGTAGTCGGCTTGCAGTTGCTGCTTATACAACGAGCCGTCGTCAAGCAGCCTGCTTAAGGCTTGTTTCAGATTCTGTTCATTCAGGTCATCTTGTATCAGTTCTGTTACTACCTCCTTATCCATGATCAGGTTTACGAGGGATATATATTTTATCTTTATCAACCTCCGAGCTAACCAGGTAGATATGGCACTGCCCTTGTAACATACCACCTCAGGTACACCAAACAAGGCAGTCTCCAGCGTTGCAGTACCACTGGTCACCAGTGCAGCCGTGGCCTGTTTTAACAAATTGTATGTTTGGCCTTTTACCAGTAGTACACCCATCGCCCCAGGTATGTCATTATACAATTCATCGGGCTGCGAAGGCGCCTGAGCAATAACAAACTGATAATCGGGGAAATGCGGCACTACCTGCAGCATAATAGGCAATTTGGCTTTAATTTCCTGAGTGCGGCTACCTGGCAGCAAAGCTATTATGGGCCGGGGCGTTATGGGGATGACCGGTATATCATTCTTTTCGTGGTTCACCACTTCTATAAGCGGGTGGCCAACATATTTTGCATCGTAGTCCCACTTTTCATAAAACGGCACTTCAAAAGGCAAGATCACCAGCATAAGGTCCACATCGCGCTTGAGCTTTTTCACTCGGTTTTCCTTCCATGCCCACACCTGGGGACTTATATAATAAACCACCTTTATGCCTTCTTGCTTCGCCCATTCGGCTATGCGCATATTAAAACCCGGATAGTCTATAAGCACCAACACATCGGGCTGATATGCTGTTATATCCTTCTTGCAGAATTTAATATTATTCAGAATAGTGCCCAGATGTTTCAGTACCTCAACAAAGCCCATAAAGGCTAGCTGCCTGTAATGTTTCACCAATGTAGCACCAGCTTGCTGCATGTTGTCTCCTCCCCAGCAGCGTATATCAGCTTTAGGATCTTGAGCATACAGTGCTTTTACCAGGTTTCCGCCATGCAAGTCTCCGCTAGCTTCACCGGCTATAAGGTAGTAACGCATTTAGGCAAAGAAATTAAACTTTAGCAATACCGCTATTGCAACAAAAATCATGGTGATGATAAAAATGCCCTTTGCTGTATAATCCAACCGCTTGCTTGTATAGTAAACAAATGGAATAAGATTGGCGAGTAAACTGAGACTTACGACTTTGGATGCCACATCTCGCTCATGCAACAGCATATTGATAAACTCACCCAACGGTAAGCCGTGCAGTAAAGTGAAGTTTACGACAACCAAGCCAAGGATTGGAAATATCAACCCGATAATAAAGCCTAGCAAAGGAACATTACGATTCATAAACACTGTATGTGACACGAATATACAAAGTGAAAAATGCATTTTGTACATAAAAGTTCGAAAGAGTACCTTTATTACGTAAAAGTAATAAAGTCCGCATGAATTTTCCATTAAAAAACATACCAGAACGCACTCAGAAACCACGTAATCACGGCCTCACAATGGTCATGGATAAGGGTATGGGCTTAGAAGGCACCAGAGATTTCCTTTCTGTTGCTGCACCTTTTGTAGATATTGTAAAACTAGGCTTCGGCACCAGCTATGTAACCAACAAACTGCGTGAGAAGATAGACATATATCGCTCTCACGACATACCGGTGTACTTTGGGGGCACCTTGTTTGAAGCATTTCTGGTACGAAACCAGGTAGATGACTACATAGATGTAGTAAAAGATTATGGCCTGGACTTCGTTGAGATATCAGATGGGTCAATAACCATACCTCACGCGGAAAAATGTGGCTATATTGAAAAATTTGCCAAACACGTCACTGTGCTTTCTGAAGTAGGCTCTAAAGACGAGAAACACATTATTGCTCCATACAAATGGATAGAATTGATGAAGGCAGAACTGGAAGCCGGCAGTACCTATGTAATTGCCGAAGCTCGTGAAGCAGGTAATGTAGGTATATACCGTGGTTCGGGCGAAGTACGTGAAGGTTTGGTGCAGGAAATACTAACACAAATACCTTATGAGAAAATAATATGGGAAGCTCCTCAAAAGGCACAGCAAGTTTATTTTCTTGAATTGCTGGGAGCCAATGTAAACCTGGGCAACATAGCGCCTACCGAAGTGATACCATTGGAGAGCACCCGTGTGGGACTACGTGGAGATACTTTTTATCTTTACCTGGATAAGGACGCAAAGGGCAGGTAAAGAAACCTCCTCGCACATAAATTTTACTTCTTAGTGGGCAGGTGCAAAAAAGTGCATGCCTTAAAAAACTTTCTGCATGCCTGCTCAATATGGTATTATAGGATTCCCGCTCACACATACATTCTCACCCGCGTATTTCAATAATAAGTTTGAAAAAGAAGGCATTAATGCAGTATATGATGCTTATCCGCTGGCACAAGTAAATGATTTTAAAGTTTTGCTGGATGCCGTTCCCTTTTTGCGCGGGTTAAATGTAACTATGCCATACAAACAGGTTATCATTCCATACCTGCACAATGTGAATGATATTGCCAGGGGGATGGGAGCAGTAAATTGTATTGATTTCAGGGATGGCATAATGACGGGTTACAACACAGACATCATTGGTTTTAGAGATAGTTTGAGACCGCTACTGCAACCACAGCATAAACATGCACTTATCCTGGGTACCGGAGGGGCTTCACGGGCAGTAGGCTATGTGTTGGGCAATGAAGGCATCAGCTATAAAAAAGTATCGCGAAACAAGGAACCCGAAACGCTTACCTATGATGAACTCACACCTGAAATAATTAGAGAATACCCACTCATTGTGAATACCACCCCACTAGGGATGGTACCTAATACTGATACTTACCCTCCATTGCCTTATAGTGGTATTACTCCACACCACCTCTTATACGACCTTGTTTATAATCCAGAAGAAACCATGTTTCTCACATTTGGCAAGCAACATGGTGCGGTAATAAAAAATGGCATGGAAATGTTACCCTTGCAGGCTGAAGCTGCATGGAAAATCTGGAATAAGTAGTTCCGTTAGCGGTGCAGAAATACCCCTATACATTTCTTAAAAGCAGCATAACAAATTGTTTATCAAGCTGTAGCAAAAAATAATATTTTAACATTACATTTGCTGCAACTTCAGTTATATGCAATTTAATCTTGTAAAGTCTATTGCCAACAAAGCATTGCTTTGCCTTTTTGGCCTTCTGATGGTAAATACACCCGGCATAGCACAATTGCCTACGTGTACCGGTGCAAGTGCAGGCCTTATCTATTATGTAAGTGGCACAGCTATTTACAATTTAGACCCTACACAACCCATTTCTTCTACCAACCCAGTACTTAATACCATTAGTTTACCTTCTTCAGGATCTGGTTTATCTCTGGGCCCTAACTTAAATGCTGCAGGGCCATCACCAACATTCTATACTGTTGTTGGGAGTGGCTATAATTATTACTATTACAATGGCACAAGCTGGGTAAATACTGGTTTTAACTCCG
>Ga0206997_10150_pt1 | contig 20045 bp, 16 predicted proteins | sample Alteio_BWMinCont_3_FD_153478 | JGI IMG/M metagenome (GOLD analysis project Ga0206997, IMG submission 153478) | Enriched cells from forest soil in Barre Woods Harvard Forest LTER site, Petersham, Massachusetts, United States -... | ecosystem: Environmental > Terrestrial > Soil > Temperate forest >...
TCATGTCCAAAGCACTATTGAACCCTTACCCGCACTGTCTATTTTTAACAAAGATGATTATTTAACGAATATAATCCATGACGGTGATTTGCAGAAAACCATAGATACACTCACTATTTATGCAGCACAAAATCACAAAATTATATACTGTGTCATCCCTGGTATCGAGCCAGGAGTAATACTTGCGGATCAATTAAGTGAATCATTGCAATTAATTACTAACGGCACCGAAAAAAGCAAATCTCGTCGTGATAAATTTCTTATGACGGAAGAGTTAACCAAGCAAGGTATCCCCACCGTCAAATACTATAAATCGAACAATCTTCACCATATTTTACTTTGGGTTCAACTGAACAGATCATGGCCAGTCGTCCTAAAACCATTAGACAGTGCTGGAACAAATGGTGTATTTGTCTGCCAAAATTTTGCGGAAATCGAAACAGCTTTCAATAAAATATATAAAAAAGTAAACAATATGGGACTTGTTAATGACGAGGTATTGGTCCAATCCTTTTTAGCTGGTAAAGAATATATCGTCAATTCGGTTAGTTTTGAAGGTGAGCATTATATATCGGATATTTGGTATGGCAAAAAAGCATATATACCTGGGCACGGTTTTATCTACGATCGGGAAGAATTACTCCCCTATTCTGGTAAGGTACAGAACCAAATTATCCCCTATATTAAAAGAGTGCTCAGCGCATTATCTATAAACTATGGCCCAGCTCATAGTGAAATTATGTTGACTGAAAATGGTCCTATATTGATTGAAACAGGTGCGCGCATTGGTGGTGGTGTCAACCCGATCGTTACAGATGAGTGTTTAGGTCACAATCAAATTGAATTGAGCGTTTTAGCTTATATTAACCCTAAATTATTCACCTCACGAACAGCGAATACTTATCAATTAAAAAAAGAGGGAATGTGGGTTATTCTTGCATCTAATTATGATGGCATTGTTACTGATATTACGCATCTAGATAACTTAAAAACCCTACCTAGTGTCAGACAAATGTCTATAAAGGTATCTCCGGGCGAGAGGCTGCAAAAAACATTATGTTTAAGCACATCTCCAGGAAGTTTTCATCTTGCCCATCAAAATAGATTGGTCATTGAACATGATTACCAAATGATACAGTCTGTATTCAATAATGGCTTAAATCTTATCAACTCGAGGTAATCACAAATTTATTAAATATATTAATAGCTGTCAGATGTATGAGGTGCTCTATGAAAACAAATTGCATATGTAAATATCTAGACACTCAATTAAAGATGTATATTCACCATGCTTTATCGGAACTTAATATTTCACCGAACGATGCACTAGAGATTTATTACAAATATATTGAACATGACCGCGGGTTACCTGTTAATTTAATATCCACTATAAAGAAGCGAAATTCCGCCCCCCTAACCTGTCGATCTGATGATGATGAATGGGATGAATGTATTTAAATTTTGAAAATGAATTAGTCTTGAAAAGATTATAGCACAAGGTAATGTAATCGTTTCTTTACAAATCATTATAAAATTCATCAATCTACCCATATTGTTAAAACAGTGCCATCTAGTTAATTTTGTTTATAAACTTGCAATTTCAAGGAGAAATATAATATAAATAATAAGAGAGAGGAATAAATTAGGGGGAGGCTATGCAGTGGGAAACCTTGTATAAACAACTTATTGGCTCGTATAGCTATGATGTCAATGAAATTTGCCAACCACTATTTAGAAATACACATATCGATTATTTTTGTTACATGAAGTCCTATGCAAATGGTCAAATGCTGCATATGACTAATAATAACCATTGGTTACAACATTATATTAACAATCATTATTATGAAATTTCAAATTTCAGAAAAGATCCTAAAGCTTATAGTGACAACATTATACTTTGCACCCAAATGCACGGCCCACCAACAAAAATTGCACAGGAAGCTGCAAGCCATTTCAAAATAAAAAACGTCATAACCTTAGTTGAAAAGCATAAGGATGAATGTGAATTTTATCAATTTGGCTCATCAAAAGATGATAACGATATTTTAAGTTTCTACATTAATAATATTGAACTACTACAGCTGTTCATTTTTTATTTCAAAGATAAAGCGTTTCGTTTAATTGGTCAGATCGAGCAAAAAGGAATTCTAATCCCGCCAATTATTGTCGATGAGTTTGTTCCCACAGAAGATATGTCTGCGTTTAAAAAGCAATTATTTGAAAATACCAAACGATTCCATTTAGGTAAAGATTTCCTTGATTCTTACTTAACCCAAAAAGAAGTTGAATGCATTCGTTGGTATGCCCTTGGTAAAACCGCTGAAGATATTGCGCTCATTAATGGATGTTCCAAAAAAACCATCGAAAAGCATTTTGAAATTATTAAACATAAACTAAATTGTGTAAAACTACCGCAAATTCTAAAAAAGGCGCTCAAGGTAGGCATTGTGAGCAGTATAGAACCAGGCTAAAATGTCTAATAATTGTAAAGAAACACATAAAATGAGTGAGTTTTTTCAAGCGCCACCTAAACTTGGCAATCAATATGATGATGACCGAGCTCTTCGCTCTTATCTGGAATGGAAACTCCCTCAGGATATGCTTGCGGATATAAAGTCTGATTTGCATCAGATGGGTGAACGAACGATTACAGATATTTATCAACTGGGTCAGGCAGCAGAATCCACTTCCCCGCAACATATTCCTTATGATCCTTGGGGCAAACGCATTGATGAGATCAAAGTTTCTACTGGCTGGATAGAACTCGACCGAATTTCTGCTGAGGAAAAACTAATCGCGATTGCCTACGAACGTAAACACGGTGCATTGTCGCGCGTTTATCAGTTTGCCAAAATTTATCTCTTTCATCCGTCGTCTGCGATTTATACTTGTCCGCTTGCCATGACCGACGGTGCGGCACGAGTAATAGAATTATTTGGCGATGAAAATCTCAAACAGAGGGCCTTCGTGCATCTCACCTCTTCAGATCCACAACAATTTTGGACCTCGGGTCAATGGATGACGGAACGCACTGGCGGCTCTGATGTCAGTGGTACTACAACCATTGCAAAGCCCGATGGTTTGCAGTTTCGGCTCTACGGTGATAAGTGGTTCACTTCTGCAACTACTTCACAGATGGCGATGACGCTTGCTCGAATTGAAGGGGCACCAGAGGGAAGCAAAGGACTCAGCCTTTTTTACTTGGAACTTCGTAATCAGGATGGAGTATTAAATGGCCTTCGTATTAATCGTTTGAAAAATAAGCTTGGCACGCATGCGTTACCCACGGCAGAACTGACGCTGAACGGTACAACTGCTCGCCTTGTTGGCGGGCCAGGAGAAGGTGTTAAAAAGATTTCTGCGTTATTCAACATTACTCGCATTTATAATGCAGTTAGTGCCGTTGGTTATATGCGCCGTGCAATTGCGCTTGCCCGTGATTACGCCACAAAACGCAAAGTGTTTGGTCGTTTACTTTCGGAGCATGGGTTGCATCTGGAAACATTAGCAGAACTGCAAGTAGAATTTACAGCTGCATTCCATTTGGTATTTCACACAATAGAACTTTTAGGCAAACAAGAAACGAACGTTGCTACCGAATCGGAGTTAAAAGTACTCAGACTTCTAACACCCCTGATCAAACTCTATACAGCGAAGCAAGCCATCAAAGTCGTGAGTGAAGCACTTGAAGCATTTGGCGGCGCAGGATATATCGAAGACACTGCTCTGCCTCAATTACTCCGTAATACACAAGTGTTATCCATTTGGGAAGGCACAACAAACGTGTTGAGTTTGGATGCGCTACGTGCCATTCGCAAAGAAAATGCAGCAGAATATTTACTCCAAGATATAGAAGAGCGTTTGATAAAAGTGAATATTCCGGAACTCAGTTTGTCCCAAGAAAAAACGGCTAATGCAGTGACGAAATTAAAACAGTATATGGATTCTTTGATTAAAATGAGTGACGAAGAGCAGAACATTGCCGCTCGTCATTTTGCGTTTAGCATGGTGCAAACTTATGCCTCAAGTTTACTACTGGAGCATGCACAATGGTCTTTACAGCGTGGCAACGATCCTTTGCCATTAATTACAGCTGTACGTTGGTGCGCTCGAGATCTAACGCAACTGTTAAATCCAGCAGGCGCATACCAAAACGAATCACGCATGCTCGCACTCGATCGCTTACTGTAAATGGTAAAAATTTAAAACATCTATCTAAATTGTAATTTAAAGAAATAGACATCGAGTACTGGAAAATCTCCATAAATTCTTTAGATCACTCAATGCTAAACCGCTTCATTCCGCTTAATCGCTATACCTCGAATACTGGGGCGTACAATGGGCGGTACGCCACGCATGCTTTCGCGGGTAATTTCTTGCAGCTGGAAACCTGCTTGAATAATTAATTGTTCCGTCTGCCTCGTTAAATGACAACCGCAGCCAATCATTTTCCAAATAGGCTCTAAACGCTTTTGCCACTTTAATCGTTTAGGATTATTAACAGCAGCAACGTGTTCAATAAAAATAAGCTTCGCTTGCGGTTTTAAGACACGATAAATTTCGGCTAAAGTATTCATGGGATTGCCAACAGTACATAAGACGAGTGTGGAAACAACTGCATCAAAAGAATCATCTGGTACTGGGATTGAATTGCCATCATAATCGAGAATGGTCACATTTAAGTGTTTATATTGCTCAAGTTTTATCTTCAGTTGCTGTTGCATATATCGACTTGGTTCAGCAATTACCAGGTGTTTGACATCGGCTGGATAAAATGCAAGATTGCTGCCTGTACCACAACCCAGTTCCAACACTTCTCCGGATACATTTTCTAATAACGATTTACGCCAATCCTGCAAACCTTTTTGTTCTGCATCAGCCATGATGTGATCATAATATTTTGCAAATAACCATGAAAACATAAATCTATCCGTATGAGTTACTAATCTGAGGCACATCCATGAGACATTTTCCCATAGTTCTTTGGTATTTGCCAACCGTACGCATTGTATAAAGAGTAAAAAAAGAGTGGCCCAGTATAAAACCATCGGTGGGTATCTAGGCATAACTGACTAGATTTTTGTTATTTTATAATATCTTACCAATCTCGATATCTCTAGGATCACTCTCATATCCATCCGGATCATTGAAAAGCATGTTTATATAATGATGCTGAACATAAAAATGATATGCCTCTGGGGAAGATTGTATTTGCAATTTTGTAATTCGTTGTGATTTTAACCATTTTTCAATGAGGCTCAAAAAATAACTACCCATGCCTTTATTGCGATAAACTTCATCTATAACAATAATTCGAAGTGCTGCGCGCAAATCATTCCACAGCTGTATATGTGCATAGCCAATAATGATTGTTCCTTGATAAAGTATAAAATGCACATGCTCATTGTGATCGAACGTCCAGGTATAGGGATCTGAAATGGGCACTTTGTCGAAGAAATATTTTTGGCGAAATTGTCGCACGGCTTGCCATTCGCGATCAGTCGACGCGTGTGTTATACGTAACTTATTAAAACCCGATTTGGCATCGATATTTACCATAAACCCATCCTTATCTGTAGAGTATAAGGGTCAAGTAACAACTTGCAAGTTACTCATAGCTGCAACTTGCAAGACGATATTTGCTCTTAACCATTGAAGTTCAACCGCCATAGGATTACGAGGTTAAATTTCGCCCCTTACAACACCATAGATAGGCACAAGCTTGAATCACAAGAAAAACTGTAGTAACTTCGCTGAAAGGAGGGTATAAAATGTCAAACGATGATATTTATTTTCTTAATCTTGCTTATCAAGAAGCGCAGCTAGGACTGAAAGAAGGTGGTATTCCTATAGGAGCCGTTTTAGTTATAGATAATGTCATCATTGCTAAAGGCTACAATAAGCGCATCCAAGAACAAAGCATGATTAAACATGGTGAAATGGATTGTTTAGAAAATACCAAACGTCAAATTTCACCTCAAGAGATGCAACGCGCAACACTTTATACCACTTTGTCGCCGTGTTATATTTGTGCCGGTGCAATCTTATTAAATAATATTTCGCGCGTTGTTATTGGCGAAAACAAATCCTTTGAACAATCAGAATCACTCCTAAAAGAAAAAGGTATTGAACTCGTCATCGTTAATGATCAAAAGTGTATTGATATGATGTTAGCCTTTATCTTAGACAATCCTAAACTCTGGGGTGAAGATATTGGCTTAACACAGCAACAGGTTTTAAATAAATACAATAAATTATTTCAATATTCAACAGATCGTCTTCTAAATGAACCCATTTAAATTATAGGCGTCAAGTACGCGGTGCCCATATCTTCATGGATACGAGAACTATAGAGCATTGGCAGGTATAAAAAATTGAAATAAATATACTGATATAGTATATTATTCAAGCGCTTGACACTACAATCACGAGAAGAGCTCAATCATTAGCTCATGCACAACCCACATCTAAAGAAATTAAAGTAGTCTATTGCAGCATTAACTAACCATAGAAAATGAGAATGATTATATGCAAAAAAATCGACAAGATAGAAAAACAAAAAGAGAACATAAACTAAGAGAAAACAACCCAGAGTATGCGGCAGAATTGGCCACATTTAGCTATCCGCAAGCTTGGCAACCTGAAATGAAAGAATATTATGGCAATAGTCATGATTTGTTTAGCAGACGAGCGCTTCGATGTGTTCATACAGGTGTCGAAAAGTTAAGAAAATTACAAGAACAAGGCGCTCTAACTGAAAAGGTATTTTTTGAACAGTTAGATGAAATAGCAGCTGAACGAAGGTCGACTGCAGAAGAAACGAAATCAACAGATGCAAAATTGTTTGGCGTGGCTAGAAGCAAACGTAACATCGAAACGCATACAAAGTTAGTAGGCGTTCGTTATGATGAAACGGGCAAGGTTATCCGAGATCGCATGGCAAATCTGATAGAAAAACATTTACTGGGCACTAATGATGGATTTGCCAATATTATTATGGGGGATTCGCGTTATGAAGTTGTGATATTGTCAGGCACGGATCCCGTTGTTGTCAATGCATTCAATGACCCACACAATTTCACAACACGTGCACTTCATTCTGCAATGAAAGAGTTTTCACTTTGGAAATCGATTCATAACATTCGCATTTCAGGTTATATTGTAGGGCAAACCTATCTTACCATAGATGGCAAAGAATACCCGTTGACTACGCATTATAGTCATTATTATTCATTTAAGCCTGACAATACCATTGGTCCTGAAGAAATACAGTATATTAGGGAGCATTCTATTGTTCTTTTAGAACATACTGATCCAACTATTGCCGATGTATTATTAAAATCAGCAGCGAAGGTTTGGTTAAAAGCATTGCAATGGGATGAGAAAAAAGATGATTTGCAACAATTAAAAGCATATGTTGGTGAAATCATCTGGAAATTAGGCCAGGCAACGCGATGGGCTCGTGGCAGCGCTGCAATTGCAGAAATTGAAAGAAAAATTGTGTATGTTTTCCAATATTTTGTGCTGAAACGACTAAAAGCTAATATTGTATTAGATTTAGAAATACTCAAAAATCCATTTATGTCACTCTTTATCGCGCAATATGTACAAGGCCGTTTTTGGGATGATGATCAAGATCCCACTGCTAGTAGAAAAAAAACGGAATTACCATTGGCATCAGTTTTAACAAAGGAAGTTAAAGAACCTGAACCGGAACAAAAAATATTAAAGAATCCGTATGCCCCATTATACTCTACTGATGCCAAGACTACTACTCAAATGCCAGTAGTGCCAGACAAGAATACGACAGAGGTATTACCATCATCGCGAGAATCAGTTCCCAATCCATCGATCATTAAGCTGCCGTAGAAGTGGACGGGTTAAGTATTATTTAATAATTCCTGACTTAACCCAACTTAATAATTATCTTTGATCGATTATTATTGCTTTATATCGCCCAAGAAAAAGCGTACCATCACGATTCATATAACGGCGATGTGATTAATGCGGGTAATGAAATCAGTGAACCTGCGCGAATAAAATAGAATGGTGTTAAAAAACCAAACGTCAGTGTACGTAATCGACGGATGAGTACATGACCTTTGCCAGCGGAACCAGCGACAGCCAAACCGATATCACGGTAGCAATTAAAGCTATGCCAATCCACAACGCTGCTTGTATAAGTAACTGTTCCATTTATGAAAATCCCTAATGAAATATGATGCATTGTATTATTTAGCTTGATTCAATTTTAGACGGTTTTTACTAATATGTTCTCTTGCTTGCAAAAAATATGATAACATTCCCCGGCATATTTAATAATTATAGTAATAGAAAAGAATGGTGTATGATCTCATGATACTAATTAATTATAATGAGTGAAAGCAAACAATGAGCAAACAGCGCACAATTGAACGAGTGTATCACTTAGCAGACGAACGTAACTGGAAATCAATTCAGGCGAATGGATTACTTTGTGCGGCAACGCTTCTTAAACAAAATAAGCTTAAGAAATGGATAGTTCAACATCGAACTGAGAATATGCAATTACCCAATGGTGTTTTAATTCGTGATCAAAAACCCATGCCACCTGCAGCGCTCTCGCGTTGTTTGGCTTCTAATCTTACACCAGCAGATTGGTATGCGCTGCTCAACAAACATATCTTTTTTTGGATTGATTTGGCACGGCTCGATCAACAACGACAAGCTTGTACGACACCACAATATATTATGACAATTGATGCAAAAAAATTGCTTCACCGATATGCAACACATGCAGCGGTAACGCCTTTCAATACAGGGAATGCTCGTCGAGCGGCAGCACATCGTGGTATGGCAAGTTTTGTTCCTTATCATACTTGGGTAAATTCAGGTTGGTTGCATGAAGCCACGGGAATGGGTAGCAAACCTCGGCCAAGCCATCATCAACCTGTGGAGCTTACTGTCAAAGATGCTGTGCCAGATATTTTTGAGTTTGTTATTGAGTGGAAAAGATTTAAGGTTGGAGAGAAATTGTAGGTATAAAAATTAGCATATTCTCAGTTTACTTCTAAACGCTAAGTTATCTAGGGTCTTTTACCGGCGATATTTTTCATAGAACTAACAATATCGTCAACAACTTTCACAGCGGCAGTTACTGTTGCATCAATGGCTTGTACCAAATGATGCGCACTTATTTTATCTTCTTTAGCGCTAGATTGATTGCCAAATTGAGAAATTTCTTTTCTTAATGTATTTATTTTATCCAGGAACCCTCGAAACGATTTAAGACTTTCATCTGATCCATTTGACACCACAACATGCTCTTTAGATTGTTCTAATTCTGCTCTTAGTACATCAGCATCTTTTTTGAGCCTTTGTGCCTCTGGTGATACTGTAACAGGTCGACCTGGATTTGCTGATACTTCATCAGCATATTGTCTGAGCCTTTGTGTCCCTGATACTGCAACAGGTCGACCTGGATTTGCTATTACTTCATCAGCATATTGTCTGAGCCTTTGTGTCCCTGATACTGCAACAGGTCGACCTGGATTTACTATTACTGCATCAGCATATTGTCTGAGCCTTTGCGTCCCTGATACTGCAACAGGTAGACCTGGATTTGCTATTACTGCATCAGCATATTGTCTGAGCCTTTGCGTCCCTGATACTGCAACAGGTTGTGTACTAGGTCGGGGTGGTTGTTGCACGTTTGGAGCCTGTACTACTGCCGCTAGAGGAGGTTCAGTGCTACTAGGCGCTCTTGCTCCTGGAGGAGGTGGCAGAGGTTTGCGAAGTAGGCTAGGAGAACCAGCCAAAGTACTACTTGGTACAGACATTACTGATATAGTTGCTGCAGCCGCTGGGGTTAAATTATCTCGTACCAATTGTTCTAATGCATCTTGTTTAACAGATATGGGGGGCACAGTTTTAACATGCCGCAATTCTGAGCTTGTTGTGACAGTGAAGCCAGATTCGCTTTTTGTTACGGATACGCTACTAAGATCTCCATGCAGCGTCACACCTATCGCCGCGGCTTGTTGCATGACGCCCAGGTTATTCTTGCCGTCATTGAATATTCTTTCGGCTTGTGCGCTTAATTGGCCGGCCGAAAGCGTTACATTTTGAGTGCTCAAGAGCGCTGAACTGATCAATTTTCTGTCATCAGTACTGAAATCAGGTAAACTAGCTAACGCTTTTAAATCGATAGCCCGTTGTTGCATTAAAACTCTTCTCTTTTTTTCCGGATCATCAATTTTTTTTAATGCGATTATAAAGCCCCGTTTATCGTTTGTATCAGTGAATTTTTCTTTTAATATCTCGGCTGAATTATCCTCAGGAGTTACTGGCGCTACAGATGCTACAGGTGTTTTAGGTACTGCATAAGTTGGTGTGGGGGAGGTAACTTTCTGGATAGCGGCATAAGCCTGACTCGTTTGTAGCATATTTTCTAATTCAGCCCGCGATACATTCCTGGTTATAGGATTTCGACCAGATGACCCTGTCGTGGCTATGAATATGGTTTCGTCATTTTCAGTTTTACCCTTTGTTATACTAACCAAGTTGTTACTTGCACTGAGGCCAATTTTTAATTCCCAAGCTCGCACACGCACGAAATCGTCATTACTGTTTGCACCTTGTTCAAACATTGTTTGGGCTTGAGTCATTAAATCAGTATCTGACAATGGCGGCTTTGACGCTAAACCCTGTTTAATTGCTAGTGCTTGATCAATGATTGCTTTTTCTGCTTTATTATCATCTGTACGTTGTAGTTTGTCATAAGCCTCAGCAAGTCTTGTTAAATCAGCTGGCGATTGAAGCGCTAGAACATGATCTCTCTGTTTCCGTTCCAATTTCATGTATGCTTCTCGAAACGACTTGCGCTCATTTGCATCAGCAATAGAAGCATATCCTCGTTGTAGAATTGCTAGCTCAGAGCGATTGAACATGCTGTCCTCTTACTTATAATTAGGATTATTAACTTAATTATAGTTTTTAAAAGGGACACCGATTGGATTAAAGCATATTAAAGATATAATTATTTATTTGAACTATTGATGCTCTAAAATGTCTTATCGTTTTGCAATTTGGATTATTAAGACAATCATAATAAACGTCGCTGTTGGATCTTCGAAATAACAACTCTGCCCCCTCCCCAGGCTAGGCAATTTTGGCTGCCGCAACTATACTTTTTATATAACATACTGAAATTATGGGATTTTTCATCAAAAAACCCTTTTAGGAATTGGATAAATGTATGAAGCAAAAACAGCCTGATATTTCCTTGTCAGCACCAACTGGGTATAAAGAAAGCGTAGTAAAAGATTCGCTACGCGAAATACATTTCTTAAATAACCATGATGCGGTCAGGATTCTATCAAGTAGGGATGTTATTGAACTGTTAAATGGTGCCATTGAGCGTAAACGACAAGAGGCTCCAGAAGGGCAATCTAGAGAACTTTTAGAATCAATTAGCACCGTTCTAAAGCGTTCTCATGAGATGATTAAAAGTCACGCGTCTCTACCAAGAATGCCGGATGATGCCTCGCTAAACCTCCACGCAGAATTAGATATCATGGACCAACATCTGGATCTACTTGCTCAAGACAATCAAGCGGGTCAAATTCAATTGCTATCTACGCTTGTAAATTTAGCAGAAAAGCAATTGGGCAATATTGAGCTTCCAAATGACGAGCGTAAGACCGTCAAAACGAACTTAGGGCTTCCATCTCTAGAAAGCATATCTGAAGTTTCCATCAATACAATGCAATGGGTGGTAAGGTTTCGATTGGTTACAAGTGAAATGCTAAAGGAAAAACAGAAGCAACTAGAAAAAAATCCTACTGATGAAAATCTCCAAAAAGATATAAAACGATTACAAAACACATTAGCAAGAACAGAATCCATTCTTACAGCAGCTAACGAATATCAGAAAAAATTTCTTCCTATTTTAAAGCCAATAGAAAATCTTACCACAAAAAAAGCTAGCGCTGAGACAATGTTACCCATGCGTACACTAGCTACCAAAATAATTAGTTATGATATGAATCCTAATAAACAAATATCAGATTACAAAAAACTCATGCAATCAATAGAACAAGAAAAAAAATCATTACAAAAAAAAGCAGATTCTTTCTTTACTTCAAAGGAAGAAAAAAAACAGATAGAGAGTTTCATCACAGGATTGAATTCAATTCAAACACAGATTAGAAACGAAGCACGTACAACGTTTGCAGCTACTGAGCAAATAGAAGCGAGCAATACAGGACAAAATCCTCTTGCTTCTAAGCAGAAATCAAAAAGTAGTATCCCTAACCCTCTTAAAACTATATCTAAGGCTATTGAACCTATCACAACAAGGGCTAGCGCAGGTGCTGCAGTATTGAGTAGTACGGCGCAAATGCTCGGAGGGGTACTAGCGAAAGTCGACCCTGTTGCTCATGCTAATAATGCCAAAAATACCATTGTAGCAGCAGGAAAAACATTAGCCATATTAGTTGAAGGTGTTGATACCGTTACTCTTGCTCAAACAGCAAAAGTCGCACGTGAACATGTTGCTGGTACAATGGATAAAACAAAAAGAATTAAAGAAACCAAATTGACTGATAAGGCCGAATCCACTACCGCAGAAGCCATGAGGTCATCTACAACTGACGCCGCACAAAGAGTATCAGGCAGCAGTATTTCGGGTATAATTTCTGATGCCGCAAAAACGGTAACATCTGTAGCGAACACCGTCACATCCAGTGTCAGTGATTTAAAATCCGCAGCAGCAAGCCGATTTACCAAATCTGCAACAACACCTACCGTGAGACCTGATCCCACACAAGTTTTAGCGAATGTGAAAACTGCGCACGATAATTTTAAACAAGCGCAAAGTCGTTTTATAGAGCAGCCAATGGTTGCTAGCACTTCTTCAAGCACAGATCTTTTACAAGATATGGTTACTGCAAAAAATAAGTATTTTGAGGCAGCTGCACAATTGCCTGACGCCATTAAAGCTGCTGGGAAAGGTCAATTGAAATCTGATTTAACAAAAGAGTATGTAGATTTTAAGCGCGATAAAGATTCTACCGAGTTATATGTAAAAGGATTCGAAGCGCAAGCTCAAGCTGCCAAAGCAAGAGTAGCCCCATCAGCATAATCATGTTCGCTAAAACATAAATGCCATTCCGGTACCAATATAATGATTAAAGCCACCTAGATTACCGCTCATGCGTTGACCAATTTCCAGATCGATTTCGGCATTGGGTAAAACAAGATAGAGGAAGCCACCATCAAAATTAAATCCACTACTTTCTCCTGGTCCCGTTTTACTTTGTCCATAAATTTCACCATACAACTGCAGTCTATCCGTTGCAGAATAAGTCAAAACGATATCGGGATTAATACTTGTGAAACGCTGGCCACCATCATGACTGGATTGTGTTGCAGTGGTCACACCAAACATAAATGTTAGGTTAAATTTTGGATTAATATCATAACTAACTATTGCATTGATTGCAGCGCCCAATCCATTACTACCAAATGCGGTACTACCACTCGGAAGCGTGAACAGCGTTTCCGCGGCAGCTAGCCAATTTTGTGTATAACCAATCTCATGCTTAATGCCAACCGTTGTAGCGCTGTAGCCTGAGTGAGGTGCCATCGATTGGAGGATGTAATTGGGTAATAAAACCACAAATTCATTGTGCGCAGGTAATCCTAGGCGAAGTTCCGCTTGGGGAAAATTTTGCTGATGACCGGTTGAGTGTGTGCCTTGCTGATATTGATAGCCTAATTCCAATACAGCTTTGCTGGTAGGTACCACGCAAGCGCTATCACCAACCGTGGGTCTATCTACTATATTAAGCAGCGCAGATGCACCATCACAAGGGTCGTCAATCGTATCTGCAAAAGCATTAAAGGCCATTCCTTGGATAACAGCAAATGCCCGAAGTAGCTTCCATATTAGTTTGGGTTTCATGCGTGTATCTCGCTACCTATTACAGCAATAGTCAATCCTGCTTATATAGCATATAATATTAGGTTGGTCGATATAGAGGGTTGAATATGTATCGTTCTCGTGAATCGACTGATATTGAACAAATCAGCCGAACTGTGCACGATTTAGTGCATAACCTTGTTAAAGATTCTATTGTTAATCATGAATTGGCTGCGCCATTGCGTCAAGAGAACATCGCTAATCTGAGCGAAGCGAAAATAGAATACTTTCGATTGTTTGAAGCTTCTTACAATTCACAACATCAATTCAAAATAGTTGTTGCAAAATATTGGCTATTGTTGGCTATTTTAATCTTAGCACTTCTATACCAATCACTGCTTAGTGAAAGGCCACTGAGCGTGATTAAACTTTTTTTAGCACTCGTTTTATCTTTTGTTGCCATGAAATGTTATCAACGTGTGTTTACGACTATCCCTTTACAATCACTGGGCACATCTTGGGCGCTCACCCCTGCAGAAAAGAAGCAATTGTCTCTGGTGACGCGCTGTGAAAAAACACGCGCCCAGGCAGAAAGTGTTGGGCCATTGCGTTTTTTTCGTTATCTCGTTTTATCATCAGACTTAAATCGAGCAATGGACAGCAGAACTGTAAATTGCTTAGAATTGGACGCCTTAAATATGGCTTTATTTAGTGTCAAAAATAACGTCTACGACTGCATCAGCATTGCGTGTCTGGTTAGCTTATATTTAATGAAACATAAATTTACAGGAATAATTGAACGTTTAATAAAACAAGGACAAGCAGCAGATGGACACAGTTATATTGTCGCAAATCGCATCCAGGGTACAATTCAAGACATAAATACATGGAATGATGATAGCGTCATTATTGATCCGTGGTATGGGCTTTGTCTAACGATCAAACAGATAAAGCAAAATCCGCAAATCTTGCTGCGTTATCCATTACTTAATCCCTGCGATAAACGTGTCATTGCCAAAATAAATGGTTCTACCCCACCTGAAGCTTATCGAGTCTATCTCAGTAAGTTGGATGAGTTACTGGCACGAAAACAAGATCTCGAGGCTGGAACGAGGCAAAGTGTATCTAACTATTGTCCCGATCTAAGCATGCTCTGCCCACGTCTGCCGTAAGGAATGATACTTGCTCCCTGCTTCGATTCTTTGAAATTTATATACACAATCATTAAGTTAGAGGCTAATGCATTCGAACTTAAAAATAAAATTCACTTTTGGTGAAATTTCTCGTATGATGCTCAACCTTTATACTCACTTGTCGTTGTCTACCATTTATCTGTACAGAATAATTACTAAAAAATAGTGAGGTTTGATCATGTCTCATTTTGTAACTGCACAAACAGCATATCATGCAGCAATGGAATTTGCACATAATGGGAATTGGCTATCGGCTAAACATCATTTCGTACTTTGCATTGCATCATTAGAAAGGTACGTAGAAGATAATAATGAACAAGATATTATTAATTTTAAATGGGTTACGCATAACATTCCGAATATAATTACTACGCTTGAACAAATGCCAGTAATAAAAAACGAATCTGATTATATGTTGGTTCAAAAAGTTTTTTATATTTTAAAACGATTTTGTGACATGTTTGATTATTCGAAACTAGCGCATTTTTTTCAATTGGCAGAATTATGTTTGACAGCTGGATTATCCTTAAGCCAGATGGATTTTGTGAATGACGAACTCACTAAACTGGATAAACTGCCCTATTTGCCTATCCATAATAATATAGATCTATTTCTGGCGAATAATATAAAGACCTTAGTTATGTTGTTGCAAAGAGAATGCGGCAAACCTAGTTTCCCGAGCATTTTGTTGAAGTACTATATTCATAGTGAAGATGGTTCTGCCGTGTTAACGAATATTGCTGCAAAATTAACGGAGTGCATTAATAATTATATGATTCAATCCGCGCTAAAAGGAGAGGTGCTACCTGAAACAGTTTTACAAGAATTAATGCATTACTTAATTAATAAAAACGTGCATCTTAGCGAAAAAGAAACAAATTTAAAAAAGCAGTGGCAGCAGGCTGGAATCGATGGCCATCTGAAGGATAATGAGTTAGAACAATTGAAGAAGAAATTAGCGGCATTAGAAACTGAATATACGGCATTAAAAGAGCGCGCAAAATTACCAGGTGCAACGCAGCAACATCAATCATCGTCTAGCGGTTTAAGTCAATTATCACCACAAACTTCAACAGCCGCAAACACAAACTTATTGCCACCGATTAGCTTCTTTGATAAGTATTTGGACCCATCATTATTCTTTTCTCCGAGCGATTCATTACCAACACTACTATCCCCTAATTTTCTTATTTCATTGGAAAATTTATCTAAACGAATGGCACAGCTCAGTGAAAGAGTGGTGCATTTCGAAGAAAAGTTGCAGTTCACGAAAATAGTATGTGGCCTTAAGAACAATGAAATAGAAAGATTGCGTTCGGAAATTGTGCGGTTAGAAGGTGAATTGCGACAGAGCCATTCATTCCGCTTATTTACGCCAATTATTCTTCAATCTGCAGGTGTAAGAACTATTCCTAGCGCTGATCTGTTGACTGTTTGCATGGGACAAGTATTTACAGCGAGCAGTACCACGCATAGTAACGATGCTGCAGCCCATAATGCAGTTGAATCAGATAGTGATCGAACCGATACGGTAAGTCCGGCATCGCCATCATAAGAAAGAAGGAGTCAATTATGCCTCATTTTATAAAAGCAGAAAACGCCTATGCGATCGTAATCGAATCTGCACAAAAACGAGAATGGCAAATGGCAAAATATCATATTGAAGTTTGTCTTACATCGTTAGAAACCTACTTAAATTATAGCAACATACTAGGTGATACAGCGAATGAAGAATTTCTTCACCGGTGTACATGGGTTCTGCAAAATGTTCCTAATATAATCATTATGCTCAATCGATTAGATATAATAAACCCCGCAGCGGATTTCATCCAAGTTAAACATATATATAGTTTGTTGCATCGCTTTAGTCTTAAGCTTAATTATTTACAGTTGGCGGACTATTTTCAATTAGTAGAACAATGCTTTACGCATAAATTAACTGCTAATGAAATATTATACATTATTGATGAACTCACTAAATTCCTTGCTGTGACCATTCCGGACAGCCAAATTGATGAGGAGTCCTATCGAGTCACAAATACCCAGATATTCATTGCGTTATTGCGAAAGATTTATAATCAGTCTAATTATTCAAATCAATGGTTTCCAAACGATACTCAGAGCACGAAAGTAAATCTTGTATGGACGGGCATAACTTCAATTGCAACAGAGTGTATTAATAATTATAAGGTTCAATTAGTAAAACGTGGTGCAATTTTTTCCCAAATAGACCTACCAATATTATTAGCTTATCTCATGGATAAAACCACACGCCTCAGTGAAAGCGCAGAAAATCTTAAAAAAAAATGGGCATTAGTAGATTTAGGTTATCGATATAAAGATAAAGAATTAAATGCACTGAAACGAAAAGGTGAGATGTTGGAAAAGGAGAATACTGTCTTAAAAAGGAGTATAGAAGGCGGGGTAGCAACATCCTTACCAGAAACTTCATACCACAATCCTCGTCATGTGTCACTGCAGACAAGTGCAATGGCTAAAACATTCGTCATGCCTAATATAAGAGACTTTAACAGGTTTGCATTTTCGCAAGCATGCGATTTTCCGGTGCGTGTACCAACTGTTGTGTTTAGTGCAGATTTGGCAGCATCAATTGTAAATTTATCTAAAATAGCTGATCAGTTAAGTGAACGATTCGCATATTTCCAAAATCAGTTGCGACAGGCTACCACATTATGCAATTATTTAGATAATTTACAAAATCTTGAACGTGAGCGAATTGTAGCGTTAGAACGAAAAAACGCTGACTTAAAACTGATCTTAGCATCGATAGAGCGCTCGGCGCCAAAGATAGTTCACAAAAAATCAGCACAGTTATCACCCACGTTTCGTTCAGTGGTACGCCCAAACTTATTGCCACTGCATCGCACTTTAGGTCAGAATATTTCGCCTTCCATGTTATTTAGGCCCATTATTGTACCGCCTAAAGATACGCTAGACGCGTCACCCACAACTCTGGCAAATGCAGCTCCTTGCTCAGACTAATGAGCAAGGAAGAAATTCTAAATCAATTAACGGTACATCGTTACGTGAACAATATAAATAATATAAGATATTTTTTTACAAAATGAGAAATGGATTATATTCAGTGATTCCAGCAAATCACACATTGAAATAAAACGATTGTAGACAGTGGCAAAAGCGTCTTTAGTAAACCAAAGCAAAAACCAGATGCAGGAGAGATAAGCGCAGATACGAGCCTCAAACCACCAGCTCCAGAAAGTAATGTATCAGCTTCTATGCTCAAATCGCCAGAGAAAGGCTAATTTCATTTGTCCGGAAATTTTGCAAAATTGCATTTTCGCGAATCATATACAATAAAAGTTTAAAGCATGTGAATTAATATTTTCTGGGGAAGATCGCGAATAATGTATTTTTGCAGATATCTTTTCATTTGACTATTCTGATACTAGTTCCGTAAAAGCCAAGGTCATAACGGCATTAGTGTCAGAATGGTCAGATTTCTATCTTGCGTATTTTCGCCCCCTCCCCGCATCAGAATTGGCAAAAATATTACCTGGTAAGATTTACTTATTTGTCTAGTTTCTTCATAATACTTTGACCTTGCAACAATCCGACAAAATGTTACTTTGACGCAAAAAGAGAATATTTCACCATGGAAAAACAAAAATTCTTCACCTTGGCAGCCCCACTATTATTGGTTCTATTTATCGATGGCATGGGTCTGGGCCTCGTATTTCCGATTTTGAATGCCATTATTGTTGACCCACAAAGCAATTTTTTAGATGCTGCGCTGAGCCCAACATTGCATAACTACCTTTATGGTCTCATCATTGCTCTATTCATGTTGTCGTGGTTCTTTGGTGCAGCCATTTTAGGTGATCTATCTGATCGCATTGGCAGAAAAAAATCCCTGGTTATTTGCCTAGTTGGTGCATTTATTGGTTATCTCATTTCAGCCGTTTCTGTTTCATTACACAGTATCTCATTACTAATGGTGGGACGTGTCATCGCCGGCTTAACATCAGGCAGCCAACCTATTGCGCAAGCTGCGATTGTCGATCTGAGTACCGATGAACACAAAGCAAGAAATATTGGTTTTATATTATTAGCCCTGTCGCTGGGATTTATTTTTGGGCCTCTGTTTGGTGGGATTCTATCTAATAACCAACTGGTATCATGGTTTGACCTCGCAACACCCTTTTATTTCGCGGCAATATTATCAATGCTTAATGTTGTCTTACTCCATAAGTATTTCCGCGAAACATTTACCGCCACTAAAGCCTGGGCAAAGATTAAGCCCTTGCGTGCACTCAATCTTATTAGCACCGCGTTTTCAGATGTAAATATTAGACATCTGGCTTGGATCTTTTTCATCTTTGTTTTTGGTTGGAGCAGCTATTACTCTTTTGTCTCGATGTATCTTTTACAAGTTTTTAAATATAGTACCTTGCAAATCACTTTGTTTATGGCGGCAATGGGATTGGGTTTTGGACTTGGCAATGGAATTATTATGGACTTTATTAGCAAACGCTTGCCACTGAAACATTGCTATTTATTTGGCATTCTATTAGGTATTCTTTGTGTATTGGTCATGGCGTATGTTCGTATTCCTGTCATTACTTATAGCGCAGTCGTGCTATTGGCTATTTGCATGTCCGTTGCCTATGCAGCTATTCTCACTTTGTTTTCGAATCAAGTATCTGCAGATAGCCAAGGTTGGATCATGGGGATCACTGGCTCAATCATGGCCTTTGTGTGGGGCATCAACGCTATCATTGTTGGTTTTCTCGCAACTTGGAATATTGAATCACCGATCATCATTGCGATTGTCGGTTTGGCTTTAACAGCGATGCTGGCAAACGTTTATATCAAACCAAAAGCTATTGGGCATGCGTCGGAAGTTGTTAACGTTTTAGGTACTGATTAAACTTGTAACGATAATGGGAGTTTTTTTGTATGAGTAT
>Ga0206997_10153_pt1 | contig 19845 bp, 16 predicted proteins | sample Alteio_BWMinCont_3_FD_153478 | JGI IMG/M metagenome (GOLD analysis project Ga0206997, IMG submission 153478) | Enriched cells from forest soil in Barre Woods Harvard Forest LTER site, Petersham, Massachusetts, United States -... | ecosystem: Environmental > Terrestrial > Soil > Temperate forest >...
CCAAAAAAAATCCAAAATGCGGGTTACCCATATCAATTTGCGACATTGGCATCTGCATTACGGGATCTATTAGGGTAGTTTGGCGTTGTTATTGTGCATACAGTTTGGGAACGTACGTCCCTCATGTTATGCACAACTACAAAATTGATAATTGATGAGTGGTTAGGATCATTCAATAGGAGAATGTTGTGAATCAAAATGAACAAATCATACCAACGCGTCCGCTGTCATTGGCGGAATTTAAGAAAAAGCGTCGACCGATCCGCGATGAAAACAAAGAATTTTCTAAAAAATTAACCAAATTGGATCAATTAGCCTTATGGATTACCGTTCATGTTGGTACGATGGGATTTTTTAGCATTATATTGATATGGACTGTAATGTGGTTGGGTTGGAACTTGCTTGCGCCAGTTAAATGGCAATTCGATCCACCAATGGGTTTTGTATTCTGGTTGTTTATATCGAATGTATTACAAATATTATTAATGCCGCTGATTATGGTTGGTCAAAATGTTCAAGGACGGCGTGCTGAAGTGCGTGCAGAAAATGATCTATATGTTAATGTGAAAGCGGAGGAAGAAATTGAAGTTATTTTACAGCATTTAGAATATCAAAACTCGATATTATTAGCAATGCTCGAAAAACTAGGGATCGATATTAAAACAATGATACAGACACGAAATAAATAATCTTTATCTCAAGCTGATCGGCTAATTGTAAAACTTCAGGAATGCTCCATTATGATGTTTACCAGATTAAGATTGTTCGGTTTTAAATTCATTATTTAGTTTTTGCAATGTTTCAGCCAAACCGGTATAGGCTATTTCAGTTTGTTGCGCCATGGCAGCGCCAAAAAAACCTTGCCGACGTATTTCTGCCGCACGGCGTTGTGATGTATAGCGTGCATAATCCCATGCGGTGCCAGCAAAAAAATCAACGTAACGGCTAGCGAAATGACCGGTATCATTAATCGAAAAACCGATTGCAGAAATGATTGGGTGACAATAAGGACCGGTAACCGCTGTATTAATAGCAACAGGTAATTGAGGCATGTTATGTGAACCGCGTGCATCACCACTAATAATTTGATTGATGGTTGCATAGGGTTCAATGATTTCTTCGGGTGCTGGAAATATTCCTTGGTTACGCACGATGGCAATCGGATCATCTTTGCCTGTATATTTACCAGCGATGTTGTGCAAACGCGTTGCCGCAACAGATACAACTTGTTCGTGTGGTTGATAACGTGAATGTATCGCCAGAATTGCATAACGATCTGGATTTTGCAATAAGGCAGCAATATCCCAAGCACGTTCTGGAACGTCAAGATGAATGAGGCGATCACCGGACTCGCTTTTATGGTCCATATCGATAATTGTAAAGGTATAACCCAAATGCATTTTAGGATTGAGTAATAAACCACTGTTGTGCATGGGATCGGCAAAGGCTAAATATAGTGGTAGATTGTAAGCACCAGGCGCACATTTATCACCAGCAAAAATCATGAATGATTCAGCGGGACGGTAACCGCCAGTGGGATTTAATTCAAATGTAATTTCGGCAACCCCTGGACCTGCTCCACGCACATTACCGGAAGGTGCATCGACGAGTAAATCTTGGCCAGCGCCATAATTTCCTTGTGCTTGAGCCACTTTGGTAGCGGCTAAAAATGCTTGCCAAGCAAAGCCAATGTGGATCGCTTCGTTATTAATCCCGTGTTGATGTGAAAAAATGATGGCTATATCATCGCCCGTGTAGGTTACGGTGCCGTCAATGATTAATCCGGATTGAATTTTTTGTTGTAAATGTTCCCCGACGGTATGAAGCATTTCATCACTGGGGCGGGTATGGCCACCGATACTGCCGACATCCGCTTTGATGGCACTTAACGTAATTTCCATTAATCAACCTCCTGTTGTATATCCGTGTATCATCGCAATCGTACTACAGTTTATGCTGTTAAGGGTACAAGTAAAAGTAGAAAATAGTGCATCAATATTTTGCACCGGCGCACATTCAATAAGAATTTGTAGCATAAATCACCAAAATAAGATAATTTAGCTTTTGAATGCATAACAAAAAAGATCATTAGGAGATGCATATTTAGTAAAATTATTGGAGGGAATACTGATGACTTTAAGATCAGCAGAAGTAACGCCGGTACAAAATTTGACTATTCCTAACGCATATACGCAATGGTTAAATAGACTGAAGCGATTTTTAGCAGTCTATAGAAAAGGCTTAATTACAGGCAAAGAACTCGATAAATATCAATTGTATCTACTAAATACAGGCCAATTTAATGCCAACTTTACCTTAGCAGAACTTGAACGGCTCAATTATCCACGCTCACCCTTTGCCATGATGCACGCACATACCTATTTACGTGCAACCGAAACATGGTCAATGGAAATCATGCGTATTTTGTACCAAGAAAAATACCCGCAGCGATTATTTCCTATCTGGGTAGATTCAATATTATTTTGGCATGAGTTGCGCCGATATTGTCGAGTGATTGATGAAAAAGAGATAGGCAATCACATAGCTTCGCTATACCAAGAACTAAATGCAAATGGGGGTTATTTAAATACCAATATTTGGATAAAATTGAATAAAACAGACAACGTAGATATTCTGACGCACAAAAAAAGAATTGAGCAAGAAATACGCAGTAATATTTTTCGTTTAGTCATTCAAGCGCAGAATAATGGAATTCTGTTGCCACTTTTAAATGAGGTGCGTGCAGGGAATTCAGTCAAAGCTTTCCCACAGAGCACAGAACTATTAGATCAATTAGAAACATTATTTCCACAAGTTAAAAGAGATGCACTGTTGCAATTACCAACCCTACGTGCGGAATTGAATTTACCGGGAAACTTGGAAAATGCTGAAATTTCTTGGTATGGTAAAGTTTTTAGTAAAGCAAAGTTACATCGTTTGCTCATCCCCCAAGTTAAAAATCCGCAAGCATTAAAAGCATGGGCTATAGATAATCCACAACCTTTTGCAGAAATGCTAGCAATCATACAAGAAAGATTGGGTGAAGAAAGACCAAGCGTTAGTGCTTATGTAGAGTTGCTCAAGCAGTGGATAGCCGAGAACGTAAATCCAGTAATTAATACGTTTGATCAAAAAACAATCTATTTCTTTCCCGATAACTTCAAAGATATGGAAGCACTCGTTTTATGTGATTGCGCCACTGTGCCTGAAGATGTAAATAGTCTAATGGGCAATATTGGCTACCGCATCGATCCTGTGCGCATTCAACGCGTTGTTTTAAGAGAATTTCCTGGTTTATTTATTGACCAAGCTACGACTCTCGCATTTTTTCAGCGATTCACAACAACAACCATGCTGTCTAAACTCCCGTCAGAAGAAAGAAACAATTTAGAGGCTGTATTCGCAGCGACAATATTGCAAATACAAACAACACCAAACAACAACAACATTTTACCCATCAGTTTTCTAAAAGAGTTAGAACAACTAAAGAGCCTTACCTCTAAGCTTGAGCCTAATTTTAAAATATATGCCTCATTCATATTGGATTATCTAAACGAACTGATAAGACTTTATCCGCAAAAAAGTGCAATTCGCTTGGTTGTAGATGCTGAAGTTAAAGAAACACTTGCTCAATTTTTACATGCTTGTCAACGTAATGATTTAGCGATGGCTATTCGTTGTAGTCAAACGATTGCAGAAATCCTTTTGCTTGATCTTGAATATAGACCGATGCAAGAGAAGGTGAGCACCATTGTCAGTAAGAATCTTCTGCAGAATTTTCCCGTGCAAGGTGTAATGACTACGCCTTATGCGATGCGCGCATTTACGCGCGTTTTGCAACTTTTGGATACGCAATATGTGAATCGACCCTGCCATATAGCGGTAACCAATCAAAGCTATTTTGAATTGCTCCATAATTTAGAGCGGTTAAATACGCGCCATATTGCCGCTTCGCTTGTTCGGCATTTAACCAATATCGATCCAAATGCAGATATTATCTATATTGAAATTCACCCTAATAATGTGGTGGAGACTAAACAGTTTGCGCATGATGTGCATGGGTTGCTCACCTGTTTAAAAAGTACGCAATGGCCACTCAAACCGAGAACCTTAGTTGTCGATGTTACATTAAATGCGCTCAATGACAGTGAAATAACTGGTTTTCTAAATGCGGCACGGCCCTTAATCGAATCGGGATACTTGAATATTATCCTTATTCAAAGTGGAACTAAATTTTTAGGACGTGGTCTCGATGTACGTAGTCTGGGTATTTTGACCGTAATCAACAATGGTACACACGAGTGGTTAGCAGTTAACCGACAAATAGTAGCGTTTAATCAACACGAAATAGTAGATGAATCCACAATTGATTTTTTCAGCTATTTCATCAATCAACGTAGTGCAGCTGCCAATTATATTCAGTTAATTAATCGTAATGTACATTTTGTTTATACCACGATATTGAGGCTGCTCAATCAACTTGAAGTTGCCCAGCATAGCCGATTACAGATTACGATGAGTTCTGACGCACGCGCATGTTATGTGGCACTTAATTTAACTGGGCTTTTGCCTGAAGTGGACGATGGTTTTAAATCTAGTGTGGATAAGATAGAGGAATTTTCAGCCGATGTATTAAAGTACCTGATTCATCCACTTTGTCTACTCTATCGATTACCACTAACGGAACGAGTCAGTATTGGCTTTCCATTAACAAGTGTCAATATTGTTTTTGACTCATTGCGGTTTACCATTGGCTTAGAAGATGACGAGCAACTGAAGCAATATGCAGAAATATTAGCTTATGCAGCATTTGTCATTAATCGTCATCATGAGCCAAAACTTTTTTTTGATTTAAATGCAGATAAGCAGTATGAACTACGACATCGCTATCTCAAAGAAAAAACGCAGCAATACACAGCTATGACACCTGGAGCCAATCGCGAATTGTCCTTTGAATTCGAAGCGAACGGTTCAGAAAATAGCTATCACAACCAAACCACTCAAACCACACGGCAAATGAAACGACGTGTTCGTATCAAAAACGGCCATGTTGCCGTAGATCGAGAAGTATCTCGTGATGCATACGGTCATACGGAATTTAGACCTTATCGTGTCGAGATACCGTTGCGTGGTGTAGGGCGTGTGTTATTAACTGATCCACGCGTTAGCTTGTCGATGCGGCGAATGAGCGTTTCTTGTCTAACGCGCATTGCTCGTGCCGGGCAACCTATCTATCACCACGTTAATTCTGTTTTTGATAATTGCGATGGTGTCGTTTCGCTTGCCAGTATGGAAATGTTGGGTTCATGGAATAGTGCACTTGTTTATGGTCCATTCACCCTGAATCAGCAAAGAAAAATCTATTTTTACCTTTATCAGATGCGCATAGAACTTTTTATTAATGACCGAAAATTTTCAGAAGATGCAATAATGATTAAGCAAGGTCATATGAGGATTCCGCTATCGAGAATGGGTATTGATGATAGAGAATTTTTAATTCGTGAAGGTATCTACGAACGGGACCGTTCAATATTTAGATTCCCAAATCAAGTTTCTAGATTTGATATGTTGCATATACCTGATTGTTACGATCCTACTCGTTTTTCCATTGAAGACGATAAATTAGTAATAGAGCGCGATTTTATCTATTGTACTTATCCAGGCGTAACGGTTTATAAAAGATATATGGGCCGTGAGTTTACCTGCTTTGAGATTGATATGTGGGGAGTGAAAGATCCAAATTTAGCACGATTTATGCGCTTGATGACGGCAGTCTACATCAAAGATAAAAAACAAGTTGGTTTTCTCGCTCGCGATAAAAATTTCACCCATTTTTTATTCAATTTAGCTAATCAAGGCGATGAAGGTTTATTTTTGGAAGCAGTAACCTATGTCCTTAAGAAAAAGCATATGCTGAATAATCTTTTACAACGTTATCAAGAAGAAACACATGTGGAAGATAGCCAACAATATCCATTTCAAACAGATAAACGTTTTAACTGGCCGAGCGGTAATGGTGGACAAAGCTATACCGGTGATAGGCAATTAATAGTCGAAGCATTAGCATTATTGAAACAGTTAATTATAGAGTTGGCACCATTACCTGTCTTGCCGACGTGTCTGCCACAAAGCATAGCGCCCGGAAGTGCGCAAACAGCAAGTCAGCTGGGCACATTTCCTGTACCCAGAACGTCTGTACCTTTGCAAATAGGCAGCATCAGTCCAGCTGTACATGAGCCGGGCCAACGGCCCAATATGTCGTCTTAAATATACATAAAGGCGTACATGAGACTTTGTAGTTTGAAGAGTTTAGCGTATTAATTTCAGGATGATAAAAATGGATAAAAAAAAAGGTGAATACATTGCACCAAAAACAAGCACACGGGGATATTTTCGTCAGCCGGGTGATTTTGAAAAATTATGTTGGCAAATAAATTATCAGTTTCGCAACCGCGCCTTATTAGCACAAGCCATTACAACTAAAACTGCACTGCAAACAGGGTTGCAAAAATCAGTAATCGGACACCAAGAAGAAATGGCGTTTTTTGGGGATAGTATCCTGCGAATGGTTATCGATAATATTCTAATGGAAGAGTTTCCATATTATGAAAGAGGTAAGCTCAGTCAACTGAGGGATTTACTGGTACAGAATGCAAATCTAATTGATGCGGCAAGAAAATTTGAATTATCTCATTTCATTATTATGGATGCTAATCAAACCAGGCAGTGTGAAACAGGTAAGCCTAAGCTTTTGGCTGATACGGTTGAAGCGATAATTTGTGCAATATACCGGGATTCTAATCAGAACTTGGCTGAAGTAAAATCGTTTATATTAATGCATTCAGATATTGCCGATGGACTTAGAAAACATCGTGAATCTGAGCAACAAAAATATCATCTTGTTATTCGTGCCATCCAAACAGTTAAGCCCGAGGTGCTAAAAGCAGTACTCGAACAAGTTCATACTGTTAATTTTCTTTTTAGTCATATTGAGAATGAGTATGATGATGATCCTCGTGATCCTGGCGTCATTGAACATGAGCAGTTTTCTACACCGTTGGAATTGGCGATAAAATTTTTAGAAGATCTTGCGTGCGCTGGAAAAAATTGTGAAGCAATGCTTACCATTATTGAGATGTTATTAAAAGCGGGTGCGGATCCTAATTTACACGCAAAAGGTAGGCAGCCGGTTATTTATAGTTTGTTTTCAGCAATGACACGTGATGGTAATAAAACAGATCCATTTTTTCTCGGCTTTATGCGCTCAGCAAGTGAGAGTCTATCATCAAGTCAGTTGACTAAAGATATGGAGAAAGAGCTAGCAAACACGGCTGTACCAGGATGGGATAAAATAACTGATCGCCTTGTTACGTTACTATGTCAACACGGTGCAAAACTGGATGATGAATCACAACAAAATATGTTCAGCTTGCTGGGGCTTGCTGTTATTCATCTACAACCGTATAAATTTGATTGTTTGTTGGCGAGTGGCGTTGACCCAGATTCAACAAATCATGGTCAAACTGCACTGCACGTTGCAGCGGAATCTAGAGACGGTCACGTTTATGTAACTAAACTGCTTGCTGCACAGGCCGATGCGAATATTGTCGATCGGTCCGGAAAAAAGCCTTTTGATGTTGCATCCACTGTTTCTATAAAAAACGATTTACTTATCGCTGAAATTAAACGGGCACCAATTATTCGTAGTGATACTATAAATTACGTTGAGCTAAGCAAACGTGCGTTAATCTTTTATAGTGAAGGTGTACAACAAAAATCGCCAGATAAATTAGCACGAGCAACACAATTATATTCTTTAGTGCTGAAATATGAGCTCAGCAAGAGAAAGGTAGAAAACCAAGAATTAGTGACGAGTTACTTTAATCTGGGTATGACTTATATGCAACGAGAACTATACGAAAAAGCCAAACCCTATTTGGAACGAGCATATATTTTATCGCTAATGCATTTAAAATTGCGTCCGGATGATACATCGAAATATGCACAGCGTTTTCGTGAGTGTGATCGTAAGCTAAAAGAATTGGCTGCGCAGAAAAAGCAAGATGCAAGAACGAATGATACAATAGTTAAACAACCTGAGCTTATAGGTGTGGATAAGGAATTATTTGCAGCAATACGTACCTATCATCCAGAAAGAGTACAATCATTACTGATGGAGGGTGCGAATAGTGAGTGCAAAAATGAAGAAGGAGAGCCAGTCCTACATTTTGCCATCCATACCTATTCTGCCGTATCCGCTATGGCGAGTGTCAATAGAGATCTCGATCCCTATCGCGTTAGTATTGGTGCCTTTCCACGTGCGCTTACGCAAATTATTGATCTTTTGCTTACGTTTGCGGCGGATCCAAATGGTCGTGATGGTAAAGGTAGGACAGCATTGCATGTTGCAGCAATAATTGATAAATCTGAGATCGTTAGTACTATACTTCGAAATGGTGGCGATCCAACAATTCGTGATTTTAGTAATCAGTTCGCCGCTAATTATGCTAAGACAACCTATACGCGAAAGTTAATTTTAGCAGCAACATATAATGCTTCGGTGGGTGCTGTTGATCAAGTAGATGCGCATTTATCATCTGCAGTTAGGGTGAACACACAACCTGGGATGATGCGTGTAGGTGATATTTTAGCAGCGTATCAACTAGCAGCACCGACGCAACCCATACCTCCAACTAAACCTGCGCCTGCAACAGATGCAGCTGCGCCTGCCGCGACTATGCCAGCAGCAGCATCTGTGCCAACAACAAGACCTGCGCCAATGCCATTATTTAAGCCCGCCGCAAGTAAAGCAGCAGCGGCAAAAACGACAAAAAATAAATACAAAACAGACAAATGCCGATTTTTTAAAGAAGGTAATCCAGATTCATGTAGCCGTGGGGATAAATGTAAATTTGCCCATGGTATAACAGAGATGCGAAAATAAAATAGATAACTTATAATTTGTATTGGTCGCAAAGATATACGCATACTATTAACTTAGGGGATACTTTTATGCAAAGTAAAACACAAGCACAAAAACGTGAAGATAGAGAAAAACGTTTGGCAGAACAGGAAGCATCTCGGCAAGCAATACGCAATGCGCATCTGGCAGCAATTCAAGAACAATTACAGAAACAAAAACAAGAATCGCCACCAATTGTAGCATTAAGCAAAAAAGAACAACGAAAACAAAAAAAGGCGGCAGCTGAACAAATACATACTAATGAGCGAAGCGTGACAGATAAGCTTGCGAATTTAACTATCACAACCGTGGCTGTTGAAGATCAACATCAGACTGATGGTACACCTTTGCAAGGTAATACCAAAACTAAAGTAGCAGATATGCAAACGCCATCGATGGTGGTCAATATTCAACATACAAATAGCCGAGAAACAGAAGATAGGGCTAGCAGCACTGTCGTTTATTTCAAAGAGATGGCTCAAATTGCTGTGAGAAATGAGGTAGCTAGTGAAAGCCATAGTTCAGCAAGAATCGTTTATAATCACTCAACTCATTGTCCAGGTTTAAGACCTGTTTTGATCAGACTACAGAAATATTTACCAGGAGCAACTATCACACCGGGGAAAATTGCATCTGTTGCGAATAATGCTGAGGAATTTGAACTTCGATTTCAGCGTGCTGAGAGTGAAGGTGGTTATAAATTTGTTGCACGGCATGGTTTCACAGCATAAGATGTATTTATTTCAATTACAGATGATGTTGTATCTCCAGAGGATATGGTGCGGGAAGCAGTGGAACGTGCATTGGCTGATAAGTCTGTTGAAGTTAAAGTGGCTAAAGCTGATATAGATGATGATATACCATCGAGTACATTAAATCGAGCGGTTGGCGAAGCACGTAATAATCTCTGGCGTGAACAACGTCAAAAACAAGATCAAGAGCGCAAAGAGCATGAGCGCGAAGCAGATAAAGTTAAAAAATTAAAAGAACGTGAACGAAAATTAGTATCAAAGGATATTCCTTCCAGCCAAGTAGATGCTTATGCTAAACGTGATGAAGGTATTGTTTCAGGTAAAGAACGTGGAAAATACAGTATGTAATGAGAATTGTAGATTTTCGATTATTAATTTTTTTAATAAAAAATTTGCTTAAATTCGAAATAACGGTTTATATTAATAAATATAACTACATAAATTAAAATGGACTATTGTTAATAACCTGTTTTTTATTGGTTAAAGGGGGGTAATATGGACGCAAATGATTTAAGTACAATACCTACTTCGACGCCTATAGGTGAAGAAAACTATAATGATAGTTTTGAAAGCAAAGTTCGGAACTTTATTATTAAAGGCGGAGTGGTCGGTGGATTTGCACTATTTATATTGTCGGCAATTATAACCATTATCGACCCAGATACTCCTTATACTGTTTTGTTGGCATGCACGGCATTAACTATGAATGCAATCAGTTCCAAAATGGAACATCGACATATCAAACGGCAACAGCAAGCGATCAAAAAAGAAACAAGCTATATCGCCGAAGCGGCACAAAAAACGACGACTACACCTGAAAAAAAAGAAAAATTATGGTCTATCTTATGGACAATTATAAAACGTTACGCATTAGCGTTACGTCAATCAACACCTATCTGGGAATATGTTGCAGCCCATATTTGTCAGACTGCTGGCTACTGTAGTTTAGTTGCTTCAGGTGTGGTAGCATTTTTTCCTGATATTGCTAGATTCAATGCACTTCTAATGCAAGTGGGATGGGCTCTTTTTGTTGGAGGCAGTCAGTTAGAAAGCAGTATACGCAAAAAAGAAAAAGGGATAATTAAAGAAGAAAATAGAAAAATAAAAAAAGTAACGAAGGAAATAACGGGCAAAGAATTATCACAACCTAAAAAATCAACTAAAAAATCCAATTTAACGGAAGATACATTGATTGATTAGTTAAATGTTATAGAACACATACATAGACGTAGGATAAAACATGCATACAGAGATGAAGACAAACCGTTGGCAATTACAAGGTAAAAAAGCATTAGTAACTGGTGGTACTCGTGGTATTGGACGAGCTATAGCTGAAGAATTACTGCAACTTGGTGCAGAAGTGTTTATTGTTGCACGTAACGAAACACACGTGAACGAAGCGCTGCGTGAATGGCGAGCAGCAAATAAAAATGTCTATGGCATGGTGGCAGATTTAAGCCAAAATAATGATGTCGCTCAAAAAGTCATTGAGAAGGTTGCTGCGACTTGGGGTATGTTGGATATTTTGGTCAATAATGCGGGGACAAATATTCGAAAACCATCTGAGGATTATACCGCGCAAGAATATGCTATGATCATGCAAACAAATTTGCATTCGGTATTTAGTCTTTGCCAACTCGCATTGCCTTTATTGCAAAAATCAGCGCAAGGCAATATTGTAAATATTGCTTCTGTATCGGGTTTAACCGATACCGCCTCCGGTTCTCCTTATGGCATCAGCAAAGCAGGCGTGATCCAATTAGGCAGAAATCTTTCTGTTGAATGGGCGCGTCATCATATTAGAGTGAATACCATTGCACCAGGTTATGTGGAAACGGATTTAACTAAACCAGTACTCGCGAATGACGATCGTTATAAAGTTATTCTCTCTCGTACACCCTTAAACCGTGTGGGGCAACCCGAAGAAATTGCCGGCTTAACTGCATTTTTATGCATGCCTGCGGCTTCTTATATAACGGGTCAATGTATTGCTGCCGATGGTGGCTGGATGGCCAACGGCTTTGCGGCGCCCAAATAAATCGCTTATCTCATACTTGCATAAGACTCGATATTTAATCCTTATGCGCTATATTTGAAAATTTACCACATACAAGGATTATAGCTATGGATCAACGTTCTGTTTATGTCGTCGGTGGGCAGCGTACACCTTTTGTTAAATCGATGACTGTATTCAATGACAAAAGCAATCAAGAATTAATGACGGCTACTTTAGTTGCCTTAATTAAGCAATATGGTTTGAATAATCAAGTTGTGGGTGATGTCGCCATTGGTGCAACCATTCAAAATTCGCTCGATTGGGATTTTGCCAGAGAATGCGTATTAGGTAGTGGTTTACATCCTTACACGCCAGCCTATACCGTGCAACGTGCTTGCGGTTCAGGGTTAGAAACAACTTGGCAAATTGCACTTAAAATTGCAGCCGGACAAATTGATTCAGGCATAGCGGGTGGCGTCGACACCAATAGCGATTTACCGATGATGTTGTCACGGGCTACAGCGCATAAATTACTCTTACTACGTTTTGCAAAAAATGCTTTGGCAAAAGCGAAACGAGCGGCACGATTCCGCTGTGCTGATTTGAAAATCCGCACACCAGATGTTCGCGAGCCACGTACGGGTCTGTCTATGGGTGAGCATTGCGAAAAGATGGTTAAAGAATGGCAAATTAATCAAGTAGAGCAAGATCAACTTGCTTTAATCAGTCATCAACATGCAGATCAAGCTTACAAAGAAGGATTTTATGACGATTTAATTTTTGAATATTGTGGTATTAAAAAAGATACAATTTTACGTGCAGATACTTCACTTGAAAAATTAGCTAAACTCAAACCAGCCTTTGATTTTACCGGTACAGGAACATTAACCGCTGGCAACAGTACACCCTTGACTGATGGTGCATCCGCAGTATTACTCGCTAGTGCAGATGAAATGCAACGCCAGCATTGGCAACCACAAGCACGTTTTGTTGATGCACAAGTGGCAGCCATTGATTTTGTCCACGGTGATGGTTTATTGATGGCACCAACTCTAGCAGTTGCTAAATTAATAAACCGTAATGGATTGTCTTTACAAGATTTTGATTTCTACGAAATACACGAAGCATTTTCAGGCCAAGTATTGTGTACTTTAAAAGCTTGGGAATCTACAGAATATTGTCAGCGTGTGCTCAAACTCGATAAGCCATTGGGTGCAATCGATCGTAATAAGTTAAATATTAAAGGTGGCAGTGTTGCATTAGGCCATCCTTTTGCCGCAACGGGTGCGCGCATCGTCGCAGGATTAGCAAAGCTGCTCAAACAAAGTGGCAAAGGCCGCGGTTTAATTTCAATTTGTACGGCTGGTGGTATGGGTGTGGCAGCAATATTAGAAGCGGTGTAGAGACAAACCGAAAGACAAATAATTTACCTATTAATCATGCGGTTACATAATTTCAACCCTATTATTCAACCAAATGGTTGACTAAAAAATGGCTATGTTTTATATTCAACTATATGGTTGAATATAAAACGCAGCAATTAAATCACGTCTTTCATGCACTCGCCGATCCAACACGTCGTGAGATGTTGCAGCGTATTGCAATTCAACCATGCAGTGTGTCTAAGTTAGCAGAACCATATGATCTGTCGCTTAATGCGATCTCCAAGCATTTAAAGGTATTAGAACAAGCACACTTAGTAAAACGGATTCGAAAAGGGCGTATGCACTATTTCGTTTTTAACCAGCAAGCGCTTACCGAAGCTTCTGCATTGATGACACAACTCCAAGAATACTGGAATGAACGGCTCAATGCATTAGAGGAATATTTTAAATCAATCTAGGATAGGAGAGAAAAAGATGACATCATCAAAAATAGTGATCAAAAAATTAATAGCAGCACCAGTAGCAAAAGTGTTTGCTGCTTGGAGTAAACCTGAAATAATGCAACATTGGTTTTTCCCACCGCAAATGGATTGGTCGGCGCAAGCTGCAAATGAATTTAAAGTCGGTGGTTGGTATACACTCGAAATGAAAGGAAATGATGGTACAACGTATAAACATACCGGTGAATATAAGGAAATTATTCCGAATAAAAAAATTGTATTTACTTGGAATTCGCACGTAGTAAGCGGCACGTTGGTTACGGTTGAGCTACATGAAGTTGCAGAAAAAACTGAAATTACACTGACACATGATTTATTTCCTAATGATGAAGTTCGGGAAAAGCATCAAAATGGCTGGACCGGTTGTTTAGATAATTTGCAGAATTTTTTTCAGACTAAGAATACTACTACTGATAGTTATCACTGTAAGATACGCTATCGTGCGCCCATACAAACAGTTTACGCAGCCATCACACAAGAAAACGGCTTGAAAAATTGGTGGACGCAAGATTGTACCGTTGCTCCAATGATGCTTTCTTCAAAATCAACCTTTCGATTTGGTAAAACTTTTAATGTCATGCAAACAAAAGAATTAATCCCTAATCAAAAAGTAGTTTGGGAGTGTGTGCAAATGCATTTTGAAGATACCGATAATCCTAAATTGGATAATACTGATGAATGGACGGGCACAACACTTATTTTTCAGCTAAGTCAGAATTCCGAAAATGAAACAGATTTACATTTTATTCATGAAGGCCTAACACAACATTTAGCTTGTTTTGATCTCTGTCAAAGCAAATGGGATTATTTTCTCAAAGAAAGCCTTAAAACATTTGTTGAGACAGGAGTAGGCGGACCGTATGCTTAGGTATTGATTAAAATAAGTCTACAGTAACTGGTATGATGCGGATTTAATGGATACTAAATTTTATTTACATTATTTATCAAATGTTGTGCCATTAATCCGGGTCATACCACACACGTGCCGTACAATTAAAGCTTGCGTAAGACAACTCGATAGGCTTGTAATTCGTTGTTTAACATGTTGTGAGTACAGCCCCAAAGGTAGAGTTGAAATTTACGATAGTGTGTTAGTCCCCATCGTTTAATAATTTCTTCTTTGTGTTGGTCTAAATTCTCTGCCCAATGTTTCAGAGTCAAATAATAATTGTGGGTATCATTATGCACGGCAATCAATTCAAAACCGCTGGATTTAACAGCTTCAAGAAAACGATAAATATCAAGTAACTCATGATTCCCGGGGAATATATGCCGTTCAATAAAATAACTGTCGTTAAAGCCAGCTATTTTGGCCGAGGAATCAAAATAAGCATAACCGCCTTTGCGTAACAATGCGGCACATCTTTGTAGTACAAGTTTATAGTTTGGCAAATGTTCGAGCGTACCTAAACTCGTGATGGCATCATAATGTTTACCGGCAGGTGGTTGGTAATCTAAAAAATCTATTTTAAATATTTGGCATTGAGATAGCTTTTTATCGTTAATTAATTTAGTGATAAATTGCTCAGATTTGTTGGCAATCGTTACTGCATCAACATTTACTCCCCGGGTGCCTAAAAACTCAACCACGTTTCCCCAGCCGGCACCGATATCTAGCACATTAGCCCCTGGCACTAAGTGACAACTATCGAAGGCATATTGCAATTTGCGCTGCGCTGCATCGGCATGTGGTTCATCGTCCGTAGCAAAAAGTGCTTGTGAATAGGAACGTGTTTGGTCTAAAAACATTAAGAAAAATTCACTATCAAATTCGTAGTGCTGTGCGATACTCTCGCGGTTAATGGTCACCTGTTTGGTAAAGAATGCAATAAAATGTAGCCAAGTGATGACTATCGGTCTATTTTTTGCAAATAAATTTTTTATTTCAAGGAATTTAAGCATATCGACAGCACCGTTTAAGTCGATGTCGCCATAGATATAACTTTCAGCAATTTTTAGTTCATCACCAGATTTTATTGCACGTAAGGCTTTTTGGGTTTTCACATCGACCTGGAATAGAGGGGGGCCGTATTGCTCACCGAATTTAATTTCTTTGCCGTCGGGCAGTTTTAAAGAAAACGGCGTTTTAATGGTGTCGCTCAATGATTGTGCCAATTTTAGAAACATTGTAATTCCTTTTAGAGTCCTTTGGGTGTATCTACCTTGAATACCGTCTCGTGATAATATCCTGGTGTACCGTTTAACTGTTAATTTTACTATATTTTAGACAAAAATTTTGTTTACGCAAAGTGGTGGAATGGTGTTCTGAGTGTAGGGATTTTGATCTGGGAACGGGGTTAATTAAAGTTTTGAGGGTGGCGGAGAGAGAGGGATTCGAACCCTCGATGCACGTATTAGGTGCATACACGATTTCCAGTCGTGCTCCTTCGACCGCTCGGACATCTCTCCACTGCGGGGGATAATAACTAAAAATGGCCTATATATAAACAACATTTTGGTGGGGATGGGGGTGGAGACCCTCATCCGCCTTCGGCACCTTCTCCCGCCAAAGAGCAGGAGAAGGGGTTCTTATATAGGTATGGACCATTCTTCCATAAATGAGCAGGAGAAGGAGATCTTATATAGGTATGAACCATTCTCCCATCAAAGAGCAGGAGAAGGAGTTCTTATCTATTTTCATTGAATCCTCTAGATTCTGTAGCAAAAACAGGCAGGCCCATTAAATACTATTTTATTATCAATAGGTTAGATGATGGCCCAAGCTACTGTATTATCTACTTCTTTGACAGGGTTCATTATGTGAACGATGCTAATCATATTTGATCACATCTTCACTTACCTGGAAATGGATTTTTTAACCTTGATTCGGCATTTGCACCAGGGTTTAAGGTAATCGATATGGAAATTCGCCAAGAGGCATCTCTGAATACCGTTCCACCCGAAATACTAAGTTACATTCTGTATTTAGTTCTGCTAAACAATTTAAGTCAAGTATCACTACTGAAGAGCGTATCATGTAGATTTTTAAAGTCTATTTCAGCTTTAATTGAAGTGCCACGCATGCGAATCAGTTTAATGAGGCACGCGCACTATTTAGAAACACGTGCAGCACATGCGCTCAAAGAACAACAACATAGGGAAGCAAAAAAAACATCGCCTCGAGTAAGACATACATTTCCACCAATTGAGCCTGTTGTATTCATGGATGGTGATAGATTAGATTATATCGATGTAAAAACAAGAAACGCTGATTACAGCAGAAGCGAAGATATAGAAAAACAATTATTGGCGAATATCTTGGAAAGCAATTCATTAACGCATGTAGCAGAAATCTATTTAACCAATGAGTTATTTAAAATCATCACTGCTAAATTAGGTGCCAAGCTTTATAATAGCCTTGGCTTAAGAAATTTCTCAGTATACGAAGAGATGGGCAGAGATGTTCCTTTGAATTTTATCTTATGGTATGAAAAAATGGCCAGCGCACAAAAATATTTTAAAGCAGCACACCAATGTTTCCAGAGTGTTCATCAAATTCTTGGTAGCAGAAGAAATAGAAAAAAAGCTGATGAAATTACGACACCACTAACCGAACTCTTTCGGCAACGCTATGCCTACTACCGTGAAAAACTACTTGCGCATGCATGCTTTGAAATTGAAAATGATACCCGATATTCCGGTTTGGGCTGTAAATTAATAGAAGATTTTAATTTATTTTACCGCTGTGAAAATCCAGATATTGTGCAACGAATTTCGCCACGGTTACGTCGCAGTGCACCTACAACGTTATTCACACCGGTGCCAGCTCATACAGATGAAAAAAGATTGGTGCTGAGTGCCGATGGAGCAGAACGTAGCTTGGCTATTACCGATCAAATTTCACCCGGTAGAAGTGTTGGGTGATTAATGTACTACGTAGTTGGAGATTGCCACGGGCGGCATTGATTTGTATGAGTATCTGACTTACTGGTTAGTGCCCTCGCAATGACAAAAAAAGTACAATCACAATTGCTGTTGGATTTCGCCCTGAGAGGCTCTATCCAACCTACTGGAGAAAGAGCGCCACGGTATACCTATAATACATTTTATTAACGCGATTTTGGTGGTTCAGGAGTTGCAGCTATTGAAGCGGATATTTGTGTACCTACAGTATTAAATCGTTGCGCAACGCTATTAAGTTTTTCACGAAAGCTGTGCATCCTCTCAATTTTTTTGTCTAGTGCAGGTGATGTTTTTTCATGTGGATAACTGCGTAACTTTTCAACTTGTTTATATTTTGCTTCAAATGCTTGTCTATCTGTCTCAAATTGTTGCTTCGCAGCATCCAATGCTGTTTGCCAACTCTGTACAGATCGCCTCGCAGTATCTGAGGTAGTCAGTTGCGCGACTCTATTTATACCTCTTTCTAAATATTCTAGCTGTTTAATAGCAGCCTGTAAGCCAATTTGAAGTTGCGTCAACTCACTGTAACCACTTTGGAGTGGCGTTGGCAAATTCTGCAAGGGTGGGACTTTGTCCTGTGGATAATAACTTAAGTTATCCAAATTTATTTCTTCAGGCAGGCCTTGTTCAGCAGAGATATTGGTCTTAACTTCGTTTTTTTCAAGTATTGCATTAAAATTCTCAAAATTAGCTTGAATTGATTTAGCCAGCGCTAGATCATCTCCTTCTAATGCACCGTTATTAACAGCTTGGTATAATTCGTGCGCCAGCGTTGTGCGCATCAATTTGCTAAACGTATCCATTTCGCCAAGAACTTTCTGTTTTGACGCTGTTAAAGTACTGTCTTTATAGATATTGTACCAAGGCATACTATTGGCTAATGCATTATGTTCGACTGCAAGCGCTTTAATTGCATCAATCTGTGCTTTCGCTTGTTGCATTTTTTTAACTAAAGCAGCACGGTCATTCTCATCCATTTTGGCACCTCATACTAATCAATCAATGAAAATTTTGGTCATTTCTTGTATAAGTATAGGTGTGGAAAATGGTATTGAAGCCCCGATAATAATAATTTTCGGGGCAGGGAACTAATTAAGCAATCGCTTGTCTAAATTTTCTAATACCTGATTTAATTTTCTCAGCCAGTTGCACATTACTCGAATAAGGTTTCATTGACTCGACCACTGCTGGAATAAACGCTTGATTGAGCCAATCACTTAAATAAGTTGTTGTCTGCGCTAATTCTGGCTTAGATTCATTGGGAAACGTTTCTTCTGGTACACTTTCTGCTTTTTCTACTGCATAAGCATTGCGCACATGCATTGTTTTGGTATCAATAATATAAAGCTTTGCGCCTGCGGCCATCATGGTGGTATTGATGCCAAGCAAATTTCTTTGGTAATAACCAAAACCATAGATAAAAGTATAATCAGCATAAGCACCAATTTTGGTCAGGGTTACGGTTGCCGGATTTCGCGTGATCAGAATGACGGTATCGATTTTTCGATTTTGTAACACTTCACGCAATGCAGTTTGGTCGCGTGGTTCCAATTCATAATCACTCACTAAAGGTTTAGCTTTCATAAATTGGTACAATGGGTTGTTGGCAGTTAAATAAATAATTTCCGCGTTACGTTTATTTTGGAGCAACGCTTGTTGGATGGCATTGCTGACTGACTCATTAAGGTTGAGTTCCGGCAGTTCAAGATTGCGTGAATCTGAAGCAAGCATCGATTCCGATTTAACCTCAGCGGTATTGCCCAACGCTGCAACAACAGCAATATTATTATTAAGCGATATCGGCTCAGGTTTAGGTACTTTTGCACAGGCGCTTAAAACGATGACGGCAAACACCATAACCATAGAATGCCAATAATTTTTCATTGTGAAATCTCCATATATATTCGTTAATGTGCTTCGTCCCAATTTAAACCTACGCCAATATCCACAACCAATGGTACTTTTAACTGGGCAGCGCCAGCCATGTTTTTCTGAATCGCTTCTTTGACGCGAGTCACTTCATTTTCGGCAACTTCAAAAACCAATTCGTCATGAACTTGCATGATCATGCGGGCATCAACTTTGTGTTGTCGTAGCCATTGATCCATTAAAATCATTGCGCGTTTAATGATATCTGCTGCCGTACCTTGCATCGGCGCATTAGTGGCGGCGCGTTCGGCTTGACGGCGTATCATTGGGTTTTTACTGCGTAGATCAGGTAAATAAAGCCGTCGGCCAAACAATGTTTCCACATAGCCATTGTTATGGGCTTGCACGCGCACCTGTTCCATAAATTTTTTCACTTCAGGGTAGCGGTGGAAATAAGTCGTTATATATTGTTGCGCCT